>AUXO013952474.1_pt1 | contig 19185 bp, 12 predicted proteins | sample 768731 | NCBI WGS metagenome assembly AUXO01 (sample SAMN02715735, study PRJNA202380) | gut metagenome | biome: sheep rumen | host: Ovis aries | place: New Zealand: Palmerston North
GATGCCTGTGTCGCCTATGTCGACAATCCTGAGATGGACAGTGCGGCCCTGATGGACTATGTCAAGGGGCCGGACTTCCCGACAGGTGCCTATATCATGGGCCTTCAGGGGATAAAGGACGCCTACGAGACAGGACGTGGACGTATTGTCATGCGTGCGAAGGCTGATATTGAAGCAGGAGAACAGCATGACAAGATAGTCATTACGGAGATCCCGTATGGTGTTAACAAGGCACAGCTTATCGAATATATAGCAGATTTGGTCAAGGAGGGCAAGCTGGATGGCGTTAGCAATGCCAATGACGAGTCAGACCGTGAGGGGATGCGAATAGTCGTTGATGTCAAGCGCGATGCCAATGCCCGTGTCGTGCTGAACAAACTGTATAAGATGACACCTCTCCAGACCAGCTTCAGCGTCAATGCCATTGCCCTTGTCAAGGGCAGGCCTCGACTGCTGACGTTACGCGACTGCATCGGAAATTTTGTCGAGCACCGTCATGATGTTGTGATACGCCGTACAATCTTCGACAAGAAGAAGGCTGAGGAACGTGCCCATATCCTGGACGGTCTGATTATTGCCAGTGACAACATTGAAGAGGTAATAAAGATTATCCGCGCAAGCAAGACTCCGGCCGAGGCGCAGGGTAACCTGGAGCAGCGTTTCGGACTTGACGAGCTGCAGAGCAAGGCAATCGTAGACATGCGACTGGCTCAGCTGACCAACATGAGACAGCTGGACCTGCATAACGAATATGAAGAGTTGCAGAAGAAGATAGCATACTACAACGAGATCCTTACCAACGACGAGACTTGCCGTAAGGTCATCAAGGAAGAGCTGTTGGAGGTCAAGGCTCAGTATTCTGACGAGCGCAAGACAGTGATTATGCCAAGCGCCGAGGAATTCAATGCCGAAGACTTCTATGCAGACGACGAAGTCGTAGTTACCATCAGCCGCATGGGTTACATCAAGCGTACTCCTTTGGCTGAGTTCAAGGCTCAGGGACGCGGAGGTATTGGCTCGAAGGGTTCTGCTACCCGCGACAACGACTTCATAGAGCATATCTATACCGGTACGATGCATAACACGATGATGTTCTTTACCAGTCGTGGCCGTTGCTACTGGTTGCGTGTATATGATATTCCTGAGGGTACTAAGTCAACCAAGGGGCGTGCCATTCAGAACATACTGCAGATTGAGCCCGGTGACAGTATCGAAGCCTGTCTGCTTATACGCAAGCTCCAGGATGCCGAATTCTGCAAGAGTCACTACGTAGTATTTGCGACCAGGCAGGGAATGATCAAGAAGACTCGTCTTACGGAGTATAGCCGTCCGCGCGCAAATGGTGTAAACGCCATTAATATCCGTGAGGAGGACAGGGTTATTGCCGTCAATCTTACAAATGGTACAGATGAGATAGTGGTTGCAAACCGTAACGGCCGTGCCGTCCGCTTCAACGAAGACCAGGTTCGTGTCATGGGGCGCGTAAGTACAGGTGTACAAAGTATCATCCTGGACGCCGACGATCCGGAGGACGAGGTTATCGGAATGGCCGTCGTGAACGATCCGGAGAACGAGAACATCCTCGTAATGAGCGACAAGGGCTGGGGCAAATACACAAGTGTTGAAGCCTACAGGAAGACAAGTCGCCACGCCAAGGGTGTCAAGGCTATGAATCTTACGGATGAAAGTAAACTTATTACTCTTCAGGTTGTCAAAGAAGAGGATGACCTGATGATTATAAACAAGAGCGGCATAGCCATTCGCATGCACGTTGACGTTATCAAGGAAACCAAGAACCGTGCAACCCAGGGCACAAAGGTGATAGAACTTAAGAAACGTAATGACAGTATCAGTCATGTTTGTGTAGTTCCTCGCAGCGAGGATGAGGTTCATGAAGAACCCGCTCATGACGACGAGAATGACACACAGGATAATTCTGAAAATAAGGAATAGAAACAATAACCTTATACCGATAATTATGAAAAAGTTATTATGTTCCATTTTCATGCTTGTACTTGCTACCGGCATGATGGCTCAGACACCGGAAGAGAAGCTGGCAGCCAAGGCTGCAAAGAAAGAGGCTGCCGCAAGGCAAAAGGCTGCCAACCAATTGGTGTCGACCGTAATTGACCTTGATGCTCAGCTTCAGGCTTTGAATGCAGAAATACGTGCCGAGCAGGCTAAAGGAGAGTCCAGCAACGACAGGCTTATACTTGAGAATCATGAGAAGATTCATAAGCTCTGTGTCGAAGGTCTTGACAAGGCAAACGAGGCATTGGCTACCGGATTGGTTCCTGACAAGAAGAAATTTGACGTCTATCGTTCAATGGACGATATGTCTGTTATAATTATCAACAACCAGTTGCAGTTTTACCAGGACGAAAAAGACAAGTTTGACGTAAACGAGTTTGCTAAAGGCGTATATGGTATTTGTGAAGGTTGTCACGGTGAGATTACCTATGGTAAAAGAAATGATGATATGCAGTTGATGTGTATCAAGAATGCCGAACTGAAGATGGCAAACTCCAACCTGTATCTTGCTTATCTGTGTCAGTTCTATATCATGGATAAGAACCTTGAACAGGCTTGTAAGGCTCTTGATGCATATATTGCATATCCGACTACATACCCCGAAGTCGCAGAGGCCGAAGGCGTCAAGAACCCCAAGGAACCTGTTGCCAAGCATGCGTTCAACGTGTACTATACGGCCGCAAACGAGAAGAACTTTGACATTATGTCCAAGTACTATGACCTTGCTTTGCAATATGATGATGAAGCAAGTCATAATTTTGTCGTGGGTTCGCGTGCACAGATACTGAAGCAGTCTGGCAAGACGGAAGAATGGATTGCCGAACTAAGAAGGATTATTGCCGACAATAGCAATAGTGATGCAGGAGAGAATGCCATGCAGCAGCTGATGTCCTACTACACTCAGAAAGAGGATGGTAAGAATGATGTCGATGCGTACACTCGTGAACTGATTGAGAAATACCCTGCCAACAAGACTGCAAACTATTGCCGTGGCTTTGCCATGTATAGCGTAAAGAACTATCAGGAGGCAATCAAGTATTTCCAGAAGTCTGCCGACATAGATCCCACATTTATAGATGCATTTTACAATTGTGGTTACTGCTGGTATGAACTTGGTCTCCAGAAGGCTCGTACTGTCTCAGGAAAGGGTATGAAGTCTCAGGCACAGGTCAATGCTGCCGAGGCTGAAGTAAAGAAGTATTTCAAGAATGCCCAGCCTTATTTTGAGAAGGTACGCGACGCGCAACCTGAAAATCCTGACCGTTGGGCACGTCCTTTGCAGATTATATATAGAAACACAGGTAATGCAGCAGCTGCAAAAGAGCTTGAACAATATACCAAATAAATGCGTAGATACGTCCTTGCTCTCATACTGATATTATTTGTTACGGGTCTTCATGCAGCCAGGAAGGTTACGGTGAAGACCCGTATCAAAGAGGCGTACACGGCGTTGAAGTCTTCCAGTGGTCAGGAAAAGATTGAAAAAATCTTGTTTGACAGCATTTCAAGACCAGGAGTAGACAATGCCTTGCGTGCTGAGGGATATTACGTATGTGCATTGCTTGAACAAAGCATAAACGAGGACCTTAATCAGAAAGCCTATCTGAAACAGAAACTTGATACGCTGCGTCTGTTCAAGTCAGTATATATGATGTACGACTATGTGCTTATGTGCGACTCCGTCGATTTTGCAAGACGGTATACAGACAAAGGTAGGAAGATCTTGGCGCGTCACCGTGCAAATCTTCTTGGTGGCGGCAAGTTTCTGTTGAAAGCAGAAAAGTGGGCAGACGCATATCGCTATTTTGATATGTACTTGTCAACGATGACGGACGAAGAGGATTCTGTCCGTGTCCGCCTGTCGTATTGGGCTACATTGTGCGCGATGAACGACAACAAGCCCTATGATGTCCTGAAATATGTCCGGACATCTATGGACAATGGCCGTAGTGAGGATTGTGCTGTCTTGATGGAATATATGTGTCGTGCCTATGCAGCTGTAGGTGACAGCTTGCATTGGATTGACAGTATCAAGGAGGGTGTGGGGAAATATCCGAGACATGACTATTTCTTCCTTAATCTTATGGATTGGTATATCCGTCATGACGAGTTGGACAGCGCCTCGACAGTAACCGATTCTCTAATTGCGGTTGATTCCAAAATTCCGAATTACTGGTTTGCCAAGAGCCTTATTGCCCTGAAAAGACAAAGATACACCGAATGTATAAACATGTGCGAGGAGTGTCTGAAACTTGCTCCGGACTATGCAGAGGCATGGTATAACAAGGGTATATCTTTGCTCAACATGACATTGAACGAAAAAAACAACCGCAGAGTAATGGAGTTGTACAGGCGTGCAGAGAAACCAATGGAAATGGTGCGCAAGCTTCAGCCGCATGCCGTAGACCGATGGGGTAAGCCTCTTTATAGAATTTACCTGAAATTGAATCGTGGTGAGAAGTTTGAGGAGATAGACCGTCTTCTGACCGCTAACTAAACACCATACAAGACAATCAAGCAGACAATATATATTTTTTTTGTTGCAATAGTATCACTGATTTCCTTTGTCGCTTGTCGCGACCGTGATACGGCAGAGCCCGATGCGTTCAACCGTCGGGCATATAATTTACGGTATACGGATTGTAATCTTTCCAGACAGTACGCAATACGTGCATACAAGTTGAGCAATGACTATTCTGACGGTAAGGCTCAGGCTTTGAACCACCTTGCATTCGTGGCTTATCATGAGATGCGTTTTTCTGAAGCCCTGCATCTGCTTGACAGCGTATATAGTCTTACTAACAACCAGGTAGAGTTGTTGTGTTCGGATGTTATGCGAATGAAGGTGTCACAGCGTACAGGTGATTTCAGGATTTTTTACCGTGCATGGCATAGCGCTGAGAGTCGTACCAAAAGAATCTCCCAGGAAATGTTGCATCTGACGCAAGATGCAGTGCAGAGACTGATCTATGCTACAAACGAAATGCATATAATAGCCAGCACATACTATTTCTATAACCGTCAGGACTCCCTGTCGCGTTCTGAGATTAACCAAGTAGAGCCTATAGTGACGGCAGTACGTGATACAAGTGAATGGATTTCTTATCTGTATATGCTCGGTTCAGGCGGTCTCATAGCAGGAGACAGCATTTCCGTCGCTATCGAAGAGTTTGACAACCTGATGCATGCCTATACAGTCGCAAAGAAGACAGACAATCTGTATTTTATGGCAAATAGCATGCAGGCGCTTGCTCTTGCACTGGAGACTCCGAAACAACAATCGGTAGTTCGCGAACATCGTTCAGGTGCCTTGAATTATGTCGGTTCAATAGTAGAACGTGATACGTCCGATGTCATTTCGCATACCAGTTCTGTCTTTGACGAAGATACTCCATTGGCTTTGATAAAAAGGTCAAGACATATTTTTCATGTCTATGGCGATATTTTCCAGGAAGCCAATGTCTTACGGACAGAAAGCGAGTTGTTGTTCCGCAAGGGACGCTTCAACGAGTCTCTCTCCTTGCTTGACAGTGCATTGGTCTTGGTAGATATCCAGCATGGACGTGATTCCCTGCGTGTCCCTTACTGGGAAGCCAGGATATACGAGCGTCTTTCATTAACGTGCAGTGCACTGAATGATTCAAGCCAGGCCTTGGTCTATAGGAATAAATATCTGGAATGTCTTGACATGATGCGTCAGGATCTTGAGGAAGGAGCACGCGCCGACGAGCTTGCGCAATACAACCTGCGGCTGTATCTGCGTCTCGGCCTTGTTGCGATTCTCTCTATAATAGTAATTGTTTCATTTTGGATATTGTTTCGTTATGTCAAGCGCAAAGGCAGGATCAGGGCAGATGAATTCATTGACAGACAGGAAGAACTCAGGGAAGAAATACGGGAACTGACCCAGAGGCTTGAGAAAGAGAAGCTCGCGCATATAGAACGTCGCTCCAAGGTGTCGCTTGCCGAGTCGGTCGTCCCATATATAAACAGGATGCTTCATAGCAACGACTCTCAATATGTAATAGAGCTGTCAGACAAAATAATTGAGCTGAACGACCTGCTTACCCGTTGGATTCAAGTAAGGCAAGGTCGCCTGTCCATGAATATATCGACTTTTTCGCTTCAGCCTATACTTGATACATTGGCAAAGAACAAACTGACATATCAGAAAAAGGGAATCGACTTTCAGGTTCCTGTGACGGATGTGCAGCTGAAGGGTGACAAGGTCCTTACTCTCTTCATGCTTAATACCTTGTGTGACAACGCACGCAAATATACTCCGGAAGGAGGCAAGGTATCCGTGGAAATCAAAGAGACAGAAACGTATGTCGAGCTTTCTGTCGTTGACAATGGATGTGGCTTAAGTGAGGAAGATGTTGATGCAATTAATAACAACAAGGTATTTGATGCAAAAAGTATCGGCACGGGTAACCAGAAGGGATTCGGTTTCGGATTGATGAACTGCAAGGGTATCATCGGACAGATGAAGAAGCTGTCATCCAGGTTTCAATGTTGTGAGTTCGGCGTCCAGAGCAAGCTTGGTACGGGCAGCAGGTTCTGGTTCCGTCTGCCCCGTGTCCTTGTCTTGGTATTGTGCTGTACAATCCAGATTGGAATGTATGCCAGGCAACTTTCCTCCAATGACAAGGAATATTTGCAGGAAAGGCGTGATTCCTTCAATGAATTGGCTGTCGATGCCCAAAACAGTCATCGTTGGGATTTATACCGCAAATATAATATCGAACATTTTAAGGTTCATCGGCGCTTGACTGCCGATCCTGACTTGCCCAAATATGCTGCAAGACTTCATACCCTTGAAAGTGAGGCGCGCTGGGCTTTGGTTTTAACATTGCTGCTTGTCGTTTCATCCTTGTTTGCCTTCATAGTTACAGTCAGGATTTCAAGGCGCAGACGCAAAGAGCTCTCGGGTTATGAGGAAATGATAGGAGAGCAGGAGGAACAGCTTAACAGAATAAGGTTTGAATTAGACCGCCTTTACGTACATAACCAGGTTCTTGACAATTGCCTCTCCACAATCAAGCATGAGACGATGTACTATCCTGCACGCATACGACAAATGGCATCTTCGGAAGGAATAAATCCTGAGGAACTTACCCAGTTGGAGAATTACTACAATGACATATATACGCTGTTGCTTGCACAGGCACAGCAACAGACGGCCTGGAGAATGTCACTTGACGGAAATGTGTATGTTGAGCTTGTCTCACGAATTGTCTCGTCAGTCAGGAATGTCGCCAATGTCCAAGGTGTCGGTTTCAAGGATGTGGTAATAAATAAGACTGAAAAGGATTTAGGCAAGACCAGGGAAATTCGTTTTACAGTCCAGGGAATAGACATTCCGGACAACCTGTTTATGCCGGACTGCGGAAATACAGACGCCTTGGTTGCCCGTGAAATATTGCGAATGCACGATGCCGCCTGCGGACATCCTGGTTTAAGACTATATGTTGAAAATAATGAAATAATTATAACATTATGGATAAATTCAAAGTTATTATCGTAGAAGACGTACAACTGGAGTTGAAGGGAACGGAACAGATTTTCAAGTCGGACATTCCTGAGGCGGATATTATCGGTACGGCTCAAAACGAATCCGAATTATGGAAACTTATGCGTCTCGACAAACCGGATCTGGTTCTTCTTGACTTGGGGCTGGGTGGCAGTACGACCGTAGGTGTCGATATTTGCCGTCAGCTTCGTGACAGATATACTGATTTGAAAATTCTGATCTTTACAGGGGAAATACAGAACGAACGTTTGTGGATAGAGGTTCTTTCTGCCGGCGCCGACGGTATAATACTGAAGACGGGAAACCTATTGCAACGCGACGATGTACAGTTGGTCATGAACGGCCGTCACCTTGTGTTCAACGAGCCTATATTAGAAAAAATCATGATTCGTTTTCGCAAGTCGGTGATGAGTGAGGTCCAGCAGAACGATGCCTTGATAGATTACGACATAGACGAGTATGATGAGCGTTACCTGCGTCATTTGGCTTTAGGATATACAAAGGAAATGATTGCAGGGCTGAAGGGAATGCCGTTCGGAGCAAAGTCATTGGAAAAGCGGCAGGCAGACCTTATTAACCGTCTCTTTTCAGGAAGCGAAAAGACAGGCGTCAATGCAACACGTCTGGTTACACGGGCTCTGCAACTGCACATACTCAACCTGGACAATCTAAAGGCAGACCCGGAGTAATTTATTTCGAACGTCTAATATTTGCAACAATAGACTGATGGACGACATTATCAGGGATATATGGCTCAGGGGCGCAGAAAGCATTGCAAGTGTATGGCTTGTGTATTGCATTATCTTTCTCTCTGCCGTAGGTAGCATCGTATATAGCCGTCTCTATGAGTTTAAGGATCGCGATGCCGTGCTTGCTGCCATATTGGTCGCATTGACGTTTATTGCCGGCATAGTGTTGACGGCAATTATCCCCACCAGCCCATTGCTTGGCGTAACCGGCACTCTGTTCCCCTCGCCATGGTCTCACGGACTGTTTCCCGTAATCTGTCTGCTTTTCATCACGGTCTCTGTAACATACGGACTGGTTTCTGGCACGGTTCATTCGTTGTCTGATGCCGTACATATAATCTGCTATGGCATATCACGCTGGTCATGGGTAATTATAGCAGTCATGATAGTAACATTTATTTTTTCTGTCATTCCTTCATGAACCTAAATGAGTTGAATCAGAGTCAGCGTGAAGCTGTCGTATATAAAGACGGTCCTTCCCTTGTAATTGCAGGAGCCGGTTCAGGCAAGACGCGCGTACTGACGTATAAGATAGCCTACCTGATAGAGTCTGGCTATAATCCATGGAACATACTTGCCCTTACGTTTACCAATAAGGCTGCAAAGGAGATGCGGGTCCGCATTGCCTCTCAGGTTGGAAACGATGTCGCATCATGTTTGTGGATGGGGACTTTCCACAGTGTCTTCTCACGCATTCTGCGGCAAGAATCCCAATATGTCGGTTTCTCTTCAGACTTTACCATATATGATGCACAGGACAGCAAATCACTGATAAAGAGTATAATCAAGGAGATGCAACTTGATGACAAGACGTACAGGCCTGGTAGTGTGGCCGGTCGTATCTCCAATGCCAAAAACCGCCTGATACTACCTGACGCGTATAGGTCAGACAGGCAGATATATGATTCAGACGTGCATTCCAAAATGCCGCTCATCGGTGAAATCTATCAGCGTTACTGGAACAGATGCCGCCAGTCAAACGTCATGGATTTTGACGACCTCCTGCTTTATACGTGGGTATTGTTTAGCAAAAATCAGGAATTGCTCAGGAAATACGAGGAAAAGTTCAGATTTGTCCTTGTTGATGAGTATCAGGATACAAACTATGCCCAGCATCAGATTATCTGGCTCTTGACGCAGCATAACAGGTGTGTCGCTGTAGTCGGTGACGATGCACAGAGCATCTACAGCTTCCGTGGAGCCAATATTGACAACATACTCCGTTTTCAGGAGTTGTACAAGGGAGCCAGGCTTTTCAAGCTCGAAGAGAACTACCGTAGTACGCAGACAATAGTACAGGCTGCAAACTCACTGATACATCATAACAGCAGACAGATTCATAAAGATGTATACTCCCGTAAGGATATGGGCGAGAAGATTTCGCTCCTGGAAACCTATTCGGATATTGACGAAGCAACTTCTGTTATACGATGCGTCCGTGAATTTCACAGGAACGAAAGGATACCATATTCGCAGATGGCAATCCTATACAGGACCAATGCACAGAGCCGTCCTTTTGAGGAAGCTATGCGAAAAAGCTCAATCCCATATATCATATTTGGCGGATTGAGTTTCTACCAACGTAAAGAGATAAAGGATGTCCTTGCCTATTTCAGGCTGTCTGTCAATCATCACGATGAAGAAGCATTGAAACGTATCATAAACTATCCGGCAAGGGGAATCGGACAAACTACGCTTGACAAGGTTTTCGCAACGGCTGGCATACGTGGCGTATCACCGTGGGACGTACTCAAGGATCCCGCGTCTATAGACGTTAATGCAGGAATCCGAAACAGAATAGCATCATTTACTTCACTGATAGAATCATTCGCCGACAACGTACATGAAACAGACGCCTATACTGTTGCGTGTGACATTGTCAGGAGAAGTGGTATTCAGCTTGACATCAACAGCGGACATGAGCCCGAAGATAATAGCAGGAAAGAGAACCTTCAGGAATTGCTTGACGGTATTGCAGCCTTTGTAGACGAACACAGGGAAAGCGGACAGGATGCCCTCCTGCATGATTATTTGCAGGAAGTCTCGTTGTTAAGCGATATCGACCAGGGAGATTCCGCCGGTGATGACCGCTTGACGCTTATGACCGTTCACTCTGCAAAAGGACTGGAATTTCGTGTGGTATTCGTCGTCGGCATGGAAGAAACATTGTTTCCAAGCCAAATGAGTTCTGACACTATGCGGGGCCTGGAGGAGGAACGCCGTCTGTTCTATGTCGCTATTACCCGGGCGCAGGAATATCTTCTGCTGTCAAACGCCAGAAGCCGTTTTCGTTTTGGCAAGACGGAAATTTGTGAGCCTTCACGCTTCCTGCGTGAGATAGATCCGCGTTTCATTCAGCGTGTAAATGGAAAGGGTAGGGTGCAAGTCTCCAATCCTGTTCAGAGCGGATTGGATGTCCGTAGGTTCAAGAAAATTGCACACACACCGCCTGCACCGGCATCTGCATCAGAACCTGCACATGTCTCCTCCATGCCATCCTCTGTGCAAAAATCATCGACGACAGAGTTGTGTGCAGGTACCCGCATTATGCACGAACGTTTTGGCTTTGGAACCGTAACAGCCGTGACAGGCCATGGTATGGATACAAAAGCAACAGTTGTCTTTGACAATGTCGGACAAAAACAACTGTTGCTACGTTTTGCTAAGTTCAGGGTAGTATAGAGTATGCTACCCTAAGCCTTTTCGCTGTTATGCCTTGTTCTTCAGCAGGTCTCGTATCTCTGTAAGAAGAACTTCCTCGTTGCTGGGCTTTGGTGCCGGTTCTGCAGCTGCGGCTTCTTCCTTCTTCTTGTTGAGACTGGCGATACCCTTTACCATCAGGAAGATGCAGAATGCAATAATCAGGAAGTTGACTACATCCTGAATGAACAGACCGTAGTTGAGGTATACCGCCTCTGAGACGGTTTCTTCACCGTTTACGACGGCTTCCTTCAGTGTTATTTTCAGACCGCTGAAATCAACTCCGCCGGTCAGTACGCCTATTGGCGGCATGATGATATTCTCGACGATAGATGTTACGATCTTGCCAAATGCACCGCCAATGATAACACCGATTGCCATGTCTACCACATTGCCTCTCATGGCAAAGTCCTTAAAATCCTTTAGTAATGTCGTTTTAGCCATATAATTGAAATTTTGAGTTAATAATTCATTCGTACTGCCTAAAATAATTATATTTGCGATTGCTAATTTAAAAAGATTTTTATAAATTTGCACAGAAAACAATGACAAAAGTATCCACACATATAAAAAATGCAATAATCTTGCTAATTTTGGCACTTATTGTGGTGGCTTGCAAGAGTAGTCATTATTGTAATTGCGGATAACAGACAAGAGATTACAAACAATATTCTAAACAATTAAACTATTAAACCAATGGCAACAAAAGTAGCTATTAACGGCTTCGGTCGTATCGGTCGCCTCGCCTTTCGTCAGATGTTCGAGGCTGAAGGTTATGAAGTAGTGGCAATTAATGACCTCACATCTCCAAAGATGTTGGCTCATCTGCTGAAGTATGATACAGCTCAGGGTGGTTTCGCCGGTAAGTTCGGCGAGGGTAAGCACACAGTAGAGGCTGGTGAGTCTTCTATCATTGTCGACGGCAAGGAGATTACCATCTATGCAAAGCCAAATGCAGCTGAACTCCCCTGGGGTGAGCTTGACGTTGACGTAGTACTGGAGTGCACAGGCTTCTATACATCTAAGGAGAAGGCTTCTGCCCACCTGACAGCAGGTGCCAAGAAGGTTGTTATTTCTGCTCCTGCCGGTAACGACCTGCCTACTATCGTATACAACGTAAACCACAAGACACTGACTGCAGACGACAAGATTATCTCGGCTGCATCATGTACTACAAACTGTCTGGCTCCTATGGCAGCAGCACTGCATGCCTATGCTCCTATCCAGAGCGGTATCATGAGCACTATTCATGCCTATACCGGCGACCAGATGATTCTGGACGGCCCACAGCGTAAGGGTGACTTGCGTCGTTCACGTGCAGGTGCCCAGAACATCGTTCCCAACTCAACAGGTGCTGCCAAGGCAATCGGTCTTGTAATTCCTGAACTGAACGGCAAGCTGATCGGTTCTGCACAGCGTGTTCCTACACCGACAGGCTCAACAACTATCCTGGTGGCAGTAGTTAAGGGTAAGGACATTACCAAGGAGGGCATCAATGCCGCAATGAAGGCTGCACAGACAGAGTCTTATGGCTACACGGAAGATGAGATCGTTTCAAGCGACATCATCGGCATGAAGTACGGTTCTCTGTTCGACGCGACACAGACAATGGTTGCCAAGATCGACGAGGATACATACCAGGTACAGGTTGTTGCATGGTATGACAATGAGAACAGCTACACTTCTCAGATGGTACGTACTATCAAGTACTTTAACGAGAACTGCTAACAGTCTTTCAGACTACGATACGTTTTAATATGGCCCGGAGGAATTCCTTCGGGCTATTATTTTGCCGTTTGGCGAAAAACAAGTACTTTTGTAGTCAGTCATATCATAACATTAAAATCTCCGTCCTGTGTACGATATCATTACTGTTCTCGGTCCTACAGCGTGTGGGAAAACTACGTTTGCGGCACATCTTGCAAAGGAAATGGGTAATGCAGAGATAATTTCCGCAGACAGCCGTATGGTATACCGTGGTATGACAATCGGCAGTGGAAAGGACCTGAAGGACTATGATATTATGGATTCGGATGGTAATCTGACGCATATTCCATATCATCTGATTGATATCTGCGATGCAGGATACAGGTTTAACGTCTACGAGTTTCAGTGTGCATTCCAGAATGCATATATGGACATAACGGCACGCGGCCGGTTTCCTGTCATGTGCGGTGGAACAGGGCTGTATATTGAAAGCGTACTGAAAAGCTATGAACTCGGCAATGTACGTTTTCCGAAACGCAATTCACTGAACATAGGACTGAAAATAGACAGGGAACTGCGTCGCAGGAAGATAACCGACCGTCTGAAACAGCGTCTTGAGGAAGGCATGGTCGAAGAGGTTCGCAGTCTGTTGGATAGGCTTACGCCAGAACGTCTTATCCGCTATGGATTGGAGTATAAATACGTTACCTTATATATTATCGGCAAACTTACCTATGATGAAATGTTCCGTCAGCTGGAGATAGCGATACATCAGTTTGCAAAACGTCAGATGACATGGTTTCGCGGTATGGAAGAACGCAGGGGAATACCAATACACTGGATTGACGCCACGATGCCAATGGACGAAAAGGTGGAACTTGCGTTAAAACTGGCCAATCAATAAGGCAGAAAAGGGTTTCAATGCTTAAACTTTTAATTTAAGTCAGTTATCCCATTTTACTGATTTTCTCAAGTTCCTTAATATTGATAAATGCAATTTTGCGGCCGTCTATCGCCACGAGTTTCTCACTGGCAAAAGCACTGAGTGTACGTATGGCGTTCGACGTTGTCATATTTGACAGATTGGCAAGATCTTCACGAGAGAGATATATACTAAGCGTCGTGCCGTCTTCCTCTAATCCATAGCTGTCTTTCAGGAACAACAGGCTTTCGGCAAGGCGTCCCCTGATATGTTTCTGTGTCAGGTTGACGGTACGTTCGTCGCTGACGCCAAGATCCTGAGCCAGGCGCTGGATAAAAAACCATGCAAGAGATGCATTGCACTGCATGAATCCTGTCAGTATATCCAAAGGAATCTTGAGCATGACACATGGCTCGAATGCAGCTGCCGCCGTGATAAAAGGCTCGTCTGCAACATAGGCGCGGTATGCAAAATATTCCGGCGAATTAAGTACGCGGATAATTTGTGGTCTTCCGCCGACACCGTCCTTGTATATCTTTACCTTGCCGTCCACCAGGCAGAACATGTAGCGTGGCTTTTCTCCTTCCCTGTAGATTATCTCGTTTTTCTTGCACCTGACCAAAGTGATGTTTTCTATTATCGTCTTTCTCTGTCCTGATGTCAGAGTAGACAGCATCTCTTCGATTTTGCTCAGATAATCGTCAATTTTTGCTACTCGTTTTGCCATTTACGCAATTAATACAGGTAAATATATGTTTTTCGGCACAAAATTACAACTTTTATGATATTACACAAAGCGTTTATTGTCAAAATGTTTATCTTTGAATATCAAAAAGTTTAAATTTAATACTAATATGAGTTATTTACGATTCGACAAGACTCTCATGACGAATCTTGAAGACAGCCTTCCCAAGGAAGTGTTGCGTTCTAATCGTTCCGGAGCCTATTCATGCTCAACAATTGTTGACTGTAACACTCGTAAGTACCACGGACTTCTTGTCGTTCCCGTACCAGAACTGGATCAAGAGAATCATGTCCTGCTTTCCAGCCTGGACGCAACAGTAATCCAGCACGGTGCAGAATTCAACCTGGGATTGCATAAGTATGGCGGCGACAACTTCTCGCCACGTGGCCACAAGTACATTCGTGAGTTTGATTCACTTAAGGTTCCGACGACAATATATCGTGTGGGTGGCGTCATCCTGAAGCGTGAGCAGATGTTCCAGCATTTTGAAAACCGGATCATTATCCGATATACACTGGTAGATGCCCACAGTGAGACCACACTGCGCCTGCAACCGTTCCTTGCTTTCCGCAGCGTTCGTGAATATACTCATGAAAACAGCCTTGCCTCGCGTGACTATGACGTAGTGCAGGGAGGAATCAAGACATGTATGTACGAGGGCTATCCTGACCTGTACATGCAGATAGACAAAGAAAACGAGTTTGTATATTGCCCGACCTGGTACAAGGGCGTCGAATATCCAAAGGAGCAGGAGCGTGGCTATGCAAGCAACGAGGACCTGTATGTTCCCGGCTATTTTGAGTTCAAGATAAATAAAGGCGAGAGCATCGTGTTCAGCGCAGGACTTACAGAGATTGACACGAAGAAACTGGCGGACCTTGCAGAGTTTGAAGTGAATATCCGCACACCACGCGACAACTTCTACAACACGTTAGTCAACAGCGCACATCAATTTATAGTTCATCGTGAGCATGAGGACTATGTCCTGGCAGGATATCCATGGTTCAGATGTCGTGCACGTGACCAGTTTATCGCCCTCCCTGGACTGACGCTTACCAACAAAGAATTGCAGAAGTATGACGATGTCATGGAGACATCGGAAAAGGCCATACGCTCGTTCATGAAGGGAGAGGAACTTTCCGTCAGCATTCAGGAGATCGACCAGCCTGACGTATTGCTGTGGGCAATATGGTGCATACAGCAATATGGCAAGCTCGTCTCCATGGACGAGTGTATCAAGAAGTACGGCAAGCTTGTACAGGATATAATGGCGTGGATTCAAGGCAATAACCATCCTAACCTGAAGGTTATGGACAACGGACTTGTATACAGCGAAGGCCGTGACAAGGCCGTGACGTGGATGAACTCTACTTCCAACGGACGTCCGATAGTCCCACGTACCGGCTATATTGTTGAATTCAATGCCCTTTGGTATAATGCCCTGAAGTTTGCCGTCGATATCTGTACGCACGTCGGAGATGCAAAGAATGTCAAGAAGCTCAGTGAACAGGCCGAGAAGGTAGGACACAGTTTCAATGATATGTTCTGGAACGAGCACGGCTATCTCTGTGACTATTGTGTAGACGGCTACCGCGACTATCTGGTGCGTCCTAACATGATCTTTGCCGTCGCTTTCGACCATAGTCCATTGGACAAAAAACAGCAAAAGAGCGTTTTGGACTTTTGCACCAAGGAACTCCTTACCCCCAAGGGCCTGCGTTCCCTCTCTCCAAAGAGCAGCGGCTACAATCCTATGTATGTCGGTCCTCAGGTACAGCGTGACTATGCATACCACCAGGGGACGGCATGGCCATGGCTGGCAGGATTCTATATGGAGGCAACGCTCAAAGTACACAAGCAGAGTCGTGTAAGCTATGTCGACCGCCTTTTGGTCGGTTATGAAGAGGAGCTGTTCTACCATTGTATCGGTACTATTCCGGAATTGTTCGACGGCAATCCTCCGTTCCACGGACGTGGAGCAATCTCGTTTGCAATGAATGTAGCAGAGATTATGCGTGTGGTAAAATTACTTGATCAGTATAACGAATATTAAACGGGAGGACGACATCAATGAAAGTTTTAATGTTCGGTTGGGAGTTTCCTCCAAAAATATACGGAGGTCTCGCAGTTGCATCCTATGGTATTACCAAAGGACTAAGCCTTCAGGGCGATGTGGAAACTACATTCTGTATGCCCAAGCCCTGTGGCGATGAGGAACGTTTCCTCAAGATAGTAAACATGAGTCAGGTTCCCGTCGTATGGAGAGACGTCAATTACGACTGGATAAAGGATCGCTTTGTCGGCCATACCGCAGAGGACTATTACCGTTTCCGTGACCATCTGTACGCAGACTTCAACTATTTGCAGGGATTGGACGATATGGGTTGCATCGGTTTTGCCGGAGGCTATCCAAGCAACCTGCATGACGAGATTAACAATTTCAGCATAATAGCAGGAGTCCTGGCACGTAGTGAGGAGTTTGACCTGATACATGCACATGACTGGCTCACATTCCCTGCCGGCGTACATGCCAAGATGGTCAGCGGAAAGCCTTTGTGCATACATGTTCATGCAACAGATTTCGACCGCTCGCGAGGGAAGGTGAATCCTACCGTATATTCAATAGAGAAGAACGGTATGGACCATGCCGACTGCATCATGTGCGTATCCGAGCTGACACGCCAGACGGTAATAAACCAGTATCATCAGGATCCTCGTAAGTGCGTCGCCATGCACAACGCCGTATATCCGTTGAGTCAGGAATATCTTGACATAGTCCCGAACAAGACTCCTGGAGAAAAGGTTGTCACGTATCTCGGCCGTATCACCATGCAGAAAGGTCCGGAATATTTTGTCGAGGCGGCAGCCAAGGTCCTGCAGCGTACGCGCAATATCCGGTTCTGTATGGCAGGTTCCGGAGACATGATGAATGCAATGATTCAGCTGGCAGCCGAGCGTGGCATTGCCGACCGGTTCCACTTCCCTGGTTTCCAGCGCGGCAAACAGGTGTACGAGGCGTATAAGAACTCCGATGTCTTTGTAATGCCATCCGTATCAGAGCCGTTTGGCATTGCACCGCTTGAGGCAATGCAGTGCGGTTGTCCGTCAATCATCTCAAAGCAGTCCGGTTGCGGTGAGATTCTCGAAAACGTAATCAAGTGCGACTATTGGGACATTGACGCCATGGCCGATGCAATGTACAGCGTATGTACAAACGATGGCTTATACGAGTATCTGCGCGAAGAAGGAATCAAGGAGGTTGGCCGTATTACATGGGAGAAGGTCGGTCTTCGCATCCGTGAGTGCTACAACCAGCTGACAAGTCGCGGATATTTCAACAACGACGACTACCTCAAGGCGGTAAAAAACATTAAATAAGAGTCCAAAAAGAAAAGTTTAACAGAATAAAGCAATATAACGATGAAACAGATTTGTCTATATTTCGAGATACATCAGCCTGTGCATCTGAAGAGATACCGTTTTTTTGACATCGGTAAGGATCACTACTACTACGACGACTACGAGAATGAACGTTCGATACGTGAAACTGCAGAGGGCAGCTATGTTCCTACGCTGACGACAATCCTTGATATGTGCAGGGCTGACAAGTCATTCCGCACTTCATTCTCACTTTCCGGTGTTGCTATTGAGATGCTTGAGCAGTATGCTCCTGAGGTAATTGACCTGCTGACGGAAATTGCAAAGACCGGTCAGGCGGAATTCCTTGCAGAACCCTACAGTCACGGTCTTGGCTCATTGGGTAATGAAGACAGTTTCAAGGACGAGGTAAAGCGTCAGGCCAAACGCATAAAGGATTTGTTCGGACAGACTCCAAAGATAATCAGGAACTCGAACCTCATCTACAATGACGAGATCGGCTCTATTGCTGCCGAAATGGGCTACAAAGGCATTATGGTCGAAGGCGCCAAGCATATACTCGGCTGGAAATCTCCACACTACGTATACAGCTGCGCCACAGATAACAGGATAAACGTATTGATGCGTGACTATAAGCTGAGCGACGATATCTGCTTGCGTTTCAGTGATTCAAGCTGGAGTGAGTTCCCTCTGATGGCAGACAAGTATGTAGAATGGATTGCCGGCATGCCTAAAGGCGAGGACGTAATCAATATCGGCATGGAACTTTGTGCAATTGGTATGTTCCAGCCTCTCTCCAGTCATATCCTGGACTTTATCAAGGCATTGCCTTCATGTGCACGTACTCAGGGAATCAGTTTTGCCACACCGAGCGAGATTATCGCAAAGAACAAGTCCGTTGGCCCTATAGAAGTACCATACGCAATGTCGTGGAACGACGAAGAGCGTGATACAAGCGGCTGGCTGGGCAATACCATGCAGCGAGAGGCATTTGCAAAACTATATGACGAGAAACTCGTCGGTCGTATCCTTGCTTGCAAGGACCGTCGTATCAAGCAGGATTGGGACAGGCTACAGGCTACCAACAACTTCCAGTATATGACGACGAAGGCACAGGCAGTTCCTCTGCTGCGTGCAAATTATGACAGTGCTTTCGATGCCTTTACAAACTACATGAATATACTCGGCGATTTCCTGAAACGTGTCAAGGATATGTTCTCGGAACAGGTAGAAAACGATGAACTGAATGCCTTGTATACACAGATTGCCAACTTGGGTGACGAGTTGAACGTGAAGGAAAATGAAATAAGTACCCTGCGTGCCCGTCTTGAGAAATACGAGGCTGCAGAACATGCAGCCGTCACGAAGAAGACTCCTGCCAAGAAGTCCGCTCCTGCAAAGAAAGCAGCAGTCAAGAAAA
>AUXO014537004.1_pt1 | contig 19184 bp, 16 predicted proteins | sample 768731 | NCBI WGS metagenome assembly AUXO01 (sample SAMN02715735, study PRJNA202380) | gut metagenome | biome: sheep rumen | host: Ovis aries | place: New Zealand: Palmerston North
AGAGACGAAAATTTGCGCTCCTACTAGAAAAAAATTACGGGCCCACACGGGAGCAAAAATTTCAATCGAAATGCGACACAAGAGAGATCTAACTATCAACTGTCAACTATCAACTGTCAACTATCAACTGTCAATTGTCAACTGTCAACCACATCAGGAAAAGACACTGGATTATTTCAACCCATCAACAAATTAATTCCGCCAACAGAGAAAATAGATAAAAAAAAAGCCCTTTCATTTTGTATTGTGCTCACATACTCGTACCTTTGGGGAAAAATTTATTCAACATCAAAAAAAACACATCAAACCATGCTTACACAAGAAGACAAAGATTTTCTCGCGAAAAAGGGTATCTCAGAAAATAAACTGAATGAACAGCTGAATTGCTTCAAGACAGGATTTCCTTGGCTGAAGCTTGCCGGCGCGGCATCGCCTGGCAACGGAATAACGATTCCGACTGAAGCAGAAAGGAAAAACTATCTCGCAGCATGGGAGGCTTATCTGGACAGCACAGGGAAGGTGCTGAAGTTCGTTCCTGCATCAGGTGCAGCCAGCCGCATGTTCAAGAACCTATTTGAATTTCTTGATAATAATGAAAAAACAGAGTTCATTCAGAAATTTGAAGCCAACCTCAACAAATTTGCTTTTGCGGAAGATTTGAACTCCGCAATCAAGAAGAACGGTGGCGATAATAGCATAAAGACGGCTATTGCAACCCTGCTGGGCGAGGAAGGCCTTTCATACGGAAAACTGCCCAAGGGATTGTTAAAGTTCCACAAATATGAAGATGGCGCACGCACACCTGTGGAAGAACATTTGGTAGAAGGCGCACTCTACGCAGGTGGAAAGAATGGTCAAGTGAACGTTCATTTCACAGTAAGCCCAGAGCACCGTCCGCTGTTTGAAGCATTGGTGGCAAAAGTGGCTCCTAAGTATGAAGACAAGTTTGGCGTGAAGTACAACATCAATTTCTCCGAGCAGAAAGCCAGCACAGACACCGTTGCCGCAAATCCAGATAACACCCCATTCCGTGGAAAGGATGGAAAAATTCTTTTCCGTCCGGGTGGTCATGGCGCTCTGATAGAAAATCTGAATGACCTTGATGCCGACATCATCTTCATCAAGAACATCGACAATGTGGTTCCAGACCGGTTGAAAGCAGAAACTGTCGAGTACAAGAAACTCATCGCAGGCGTGCTGGTCAGCAAACAAAAGAAAGCGTTCGAATATCTCGAAATACTGGATAGCGGGAAATATACTCACACGCAGTTGGAAGAAATCATCCGTTTTTTGCGCGATGAACTCTCTTGCCGCAACCCCGAGCTGAAAGATTTGGAAGACGCAGAACTCGCCATCTATCTAAAGAAAAAGCTGAACCGCCCTATGCGCGTGTGCGGTATGGTGAAGAATGTAGGCGAACCAGGCGGCGGTCCGTTCTTGGCGTACAATCAAGACGGAACCATCAGTTTGCAGATTCTCGAAAGCAGCCAAATTGACACCAATAATTCTGACTACTTGAAGATGTTCCAAAATGGAACTCACTTCAATCCCGTCGACCTTGTTTGTGCCGTGAAAGACTATAAGGGAAACAAGTTTGACCTCACAAAATACGTTGATCCGCAGACAGGATTCATCTCAAGTAAGAGCAAAGACGGAAAAGAACTCAAAGCATTAGAGTTGCCCGGCCTTTGGAACGGAGCAATGAGCGACTGGAACACCATCTTTGTGGAAGTTCCACTCGGCACATTCAATCCCGTAAAGACCGTGAACGACCTGCTCAGAGAACAACACCAATAATAATATTTGCAATTTTGACATGCACCCTTCTTGTTCTATAAACGAACAAATCCATTCAGCCCTCTTTATGATGCTATGGCTGAAACACGAATTGAAAGGTACTAAGCAAATTGCAGAATAGCAAAAAGAATGACAAATATTATCCAAAAGTATTTTCCGCATTTAACAGAGCTTCAAGTTGAGCAATTCACTCAACTTGAAGCTCTATACAACGACTGGAATGCCAAAATCAACGTAATTTCCAGAAAGGACATCCAAAATCTGTATGAACACCATGTACTGCACTCTTTAGGCATCGCTAAAGTGGCTGGATTCAAAGACGGAACAACAATTATGGACCTTGGAACTGGTGGCGGATTTCCAGGCATTCCATTGGCGATCCTATTCCCCAATGTTCAGTTCCACCTCGTAGACAGCATTGGGAAAAAAGTAAAAGTCGCACAGGAGGTTGCACAAGCTATTGGATTAAAAAACGTAAAGTTCAGTCATGCCAGAGCAGAAGAGATTAAGGACAAATATGACTTTGTAGTAACCCGTGCCGTAATGCCTATGGCAGACCTCATGAAGGTGGCACGCAAGAACATCAAGCACGAACAGCACAACGCTGTTCCCAACGGAATCATCGCTCTAAAAGGCGGAGAACTGAACAGTGAAATCGCTTCCATGAAAAACATTTCCACCGTGTGGGAACTGAGCGATTTCTTTGAAGAGGAATATTTCAAGACCAAAAAGGTTGTACACGTCACTGTTGTCAGCAAAAAATGAGCATGAACATCAAAACATTTGAGGTGAATCCCTTGTGTGAAAACTGTTATGTAATCAATGATGAGAGCAAAGAGGCAGCCATCATCGATTGCGGATGCTCCGACGAGCACGAATGGGCTGAAATCAAGAAGTACATAGCTGTTAATGATTTACAAGTAAAGCATTTACTCAACACACACTTGCACTTTGATCATGTATGGGGAAATGCACTTGTCTATAGAGATTTGCATTTGAAGCCAGAGGCCAATTACGAAGACCTGCACATATACGAACACATGGATGATCAAATTCGCTCTGTAGTAGGTGTAAGCATCCCCCACCCTCCACTGCCACCATTAGGAACATCTCTAGGGGATGGCGCAGAAATCACATTTGGCAATACGATATTGAAAGTGATAACGACTCCTGGACATTCACAAGGGAGCATCTGCTTTTTCGCAGAAACCGACAGAGTCCTGTTCTCTGGAGACACGCTTTTTTGTGGCAGTTGCGGACGCACAGACCTTGAAGGTGGAAGCATGGAGAATATCATGCAGAGCCTCCAAAAACTTGCCACCCTGCCCGACGAGACAAAGGTCTTTTGTGGACATGGCCCAGCCACGACGATTGGAAGAGAGAAACTTTATAATCCATATATAAGAGGATAAATCGACTCAAGCTCGCACGGTTTCTGTTAAAAACTGACAAAAAGTCATTGTTGTATCGAGAATAATCGCTAATTTTGTCACCACTTTGAAAGAAGCTTCATGGACAATAAGACTATACAGCAAGCCAAACAGCGCTATGGAATTGTGGGCAACTATGAGGGGTTGAACCGCTGCATTGACATAGCCATCCAAGTAGCACCAACAGAACTGTCGGTGCTCATTTATGGTGAAAGTGGTGTGGGAAAGGAAGTCCTTCCCCGGCTGATTCATGACAATTCCGCGCGCAAGCATAACAAATATTTCGCCATCAACTGTGGTTCATTACCAGAAGGCACAATAGACTCCGAGCTGTTTGGCCACAAAAAGGGCTCTTTCACCGGTGCATTAGATGACCGTGAGGGCTATTTCAGCGTAGCGAACAATGGTACGTTATTTCTTGACGAAGTGGGCGAATTGCCTTTAGCCACCCAAGCAAGGCTACTTCGTGTATTGGAAACAGGTGAATACATCCGTGTGGGTGAAAGCGAAGTTAGAAAGACCAATGTTAGAATTGTGGCTGCGACAAACGTAAATATGCAGAAAGCTATCCGCGAAGGCAAATTTCGTGAAGACTTGTATTACCGTCTCAACACCATTCCTATCAACATGCCTTCCTTAAGAGAGCGTGGACGCGACATTGAGCTATTGTTCAGAAAGTTTGCTTATGACATCTCCGAAAAATACCGCATAGACCCTGTGCGTTTGACAGACGAGGCACGCGACCTTTTGCTGCGATACAAGTGGCCGGGCAATATCCGACAATTGAGAAATCTTGTAGAGCAAATCAGCATCATCAGCAGAGAGAGAGAAATCACCCCTGAGATTTTAACTACATATGGTGTGACAGATGACTCGCTGGGAGAAACTGGCCTTATCCTACATGGAGCCAACAGGGAACAGCACACCAGCACTGCCCATAGTTACGAAAAAGAACGTGACATGCTCTTCCAACTGCTATCCAGCATTGGAAAAGAGGTAAAAGACCTAAAAGAATTTGTACACAGCAACATTGGAACCATGCAGAGTGTACCGGCAGAGCATTTTGATCTCTATGAAGAAGATGCTGCCGGCATAAGCGTGGATGCCCCCATGCAATACACTCGCCAACCAGTTATCCAGCCACAGCATCCATATGTCGTCAATGAGCAACGCTACCAGCAACAAGGCCGGACACCATATGAGAGCCATAACATTCAAGATGTCGATGTAGAAACCATAGAGGAAACACCATTGTCGAACAGAGAACTGATGAAAAAAAACATCATTGACTCCTTGAAACGCAATAACGGCAACAGAAAAAAGACCGCACATGAGTTGGACATATCAGAACGCACACTATACAGAAAAATCAAAGATTACGGATTGGATATTTGAAAAGAAAATTCACTTAATGAGAACAAACACCATCATCTGGAGCGTCGTGATTGCAACCATACTGGCTGCATGCTCTGTCAGTTATAAATTCACTGGCACAAGCATCGACTACACAAAAACGCACTCTGTTTCGATAGATAAATTTCCTATCCGCGCAAACTATGTATGGAGCCCGATGGAATCAATGTTCTACAACTCATTGAGTGACGAATTCGCCCAAAAGACGAAATTGAAGGTATTGAAAAGAGGAGGAGACTTGCAGCTCTCTGGCGAGATTGTAGAATATAGCCAGACAAATAAGAGCATCAGCTCTGACGGATTTTCATCGTTGGTACAATTAAAACTAACTGTAAATGTACGCTTTGTCAACAATACGAAACATGAGGAAGATTTCGAAAAACGTTTCAGTGCAACAGCAGATTATGATGCAAAGCAGCAGTTGGCAGCGGTACAAGAGCAATTAGTACAGGAAATGATAGATGATATTGTTGACCAGATATTTAATGCAACTGTTGCAAACTGGTAATTAAAATAAAGATAATACACAAACCACATGATTAACATAAGAGAACTGGCCACAAATCCATCCCTACTGAACGAGGAAACACTTCCAGAGCTGAAAGATCTTTTGGAGAAATATCCATTCTTTCAGTTGGTACGCTTGCTCTATGTCGCAAATCTGTACAAACTCCATGCACAGAATTTTGGAGTAGAATTGCGAAAAGCCAGTGTGTTTGTTCCCGACAGAAACGCTTTGTTTGCTCTTACAGAAAGTTCAATTTACCAATTACCAACGCAAGAGACCGACATCAGCATTGAGACCGAAGGAGACGAAAACCGAACACTCTCACTCATCAATGACTTCTTAACGGGGAAAAATTTGAAGGATTCGGGCGAACATGACGCCCCGCGTTTGATTCCATCTGTAGCAGACCTCACTAACGACTATGCCTCATTCTTGCTCCAACAAGAAGAGTGGGATGGCGATAATACTGTGGATGACACAATTCCACAATTGAAAGGCGCAGCCCTCATTGACAATTTTATAGAAGAGACCAAGGGGAAACAACGCTTGGAGATGCCAGAAATCGATGAGATGGAATTCACTTCACCAGAGCTGTCTGACAAAGAAGAAGAAATCTATACCGAAAATATGGTAAACATCTACATCAAACAAGGCAGATACCAGCAAGCATTAGAAATATTACGGAAAATTTCTTTGAATAATCCGGAAAAAAGTTCTAACTTTGCAGCACAAATCAATCTATTAGAGATTATTTTAAAAGAAAATAAGTGAAAGGCGCATGCCTTGACACGACAAACCGTAACTAAAACAACTTAAATAAAATGTATTCATTAATTATCGTATTAGTGATTCTCGCATCTCTTTTGATGTGTGGAATTGTTCTGATTCAAGAGTCTAAAGGTGGCGGCCTTGCATCCAGCTTTGCATCATCAAACCAAATCATGGGTGTACGCAAAACTACAGATTTGCTTGAGAAAGGTACATGGTGGCTGGCTGTCGCAATGGTGGTACTCAGCATTGCTTCTGCAGCTTTTGTAACAAAGACTACTGTTGGAGACGCACCTATTAACATCAGTGCGCCAGCACAATCAACAGATGCGGAAAACGTACCTTCATTCCCTGCTACCAGCAATCAGACTCCTGCTGAATAAGAAACAGCATAATAAGAAAGCATTAAAAAACGAGCTACAATTTTGTAGCTCGTTTTTTAGGGCCATTTTGGCAAATAGAGAAAAAAAGTAGTTCAATATGTTTGTTTTTGTATCTGTTTTGTGTCATCAAATAAGAAAAAATACGAATTTGATGTTCGTATTTGAAAATAAAAAGCTAACTTTGTAGCATGATTTCATTAGCTAGACATATAGAGCTTCTTCTTCTTGAACATGACTGCGTAATTGTACCAGGCTTAGGAGGTTTTATAGCAAACTATGCTGATGCAACATACACTGGCAATGGAGAGAATCTATATCTCCCCCCCTATCGTACTATAGGATTCAACCAGCAACTGCAAGTAAATGACGGCTTATTGGTACAATCCTACATGTCCACTTATGACACATCGTATCCTTTTGCAAACCTACAGATGGAGCAAGACCTTGAGAAGATACTTCATGAGTTGGACATGAAAGGTATGTATGAATTAGAGAACTTAGGTGTGCTAAAGAAAGGCATCAACAACAACATTTCCTTTATTGCCCAAGACGCCAGTGCTCTCACGCCAGCGCTTTATGGTTTATACTCATATGAGATATTGCCATTGCAGCACATACTTCAAGAACGCGAAATAGAGCGTAATATGCAGGCGGCTTCATCAATGGGAATTGCAAATAACGAATTAGCACCCACAAACACGAAGCGTCGTGATTTAATCATCCGCATTAACCGCCATTGGCTCGACTTTGGTATATCAGTAGCAGCAGCAGTCGTGCTGTTCTTCTGCTTCTCATATCCAGCCTTGAACAACATCAGCAACGAGACTGATACGGTCGTAGCAGCCTTCACTCCGATGAGCAAGACAGATTTTCAAGCTCCGGCACTCACAACGGAAAAGTCCATTGCAAAAAATGTTTCTACCGTCCCATCTGCAATCAATCATCAAAAAATTCAGGTTGCAGAACCGGTCAAAGAACTAAACAGTCCAACAGCCAAGCACGCTGCACCAGAGGGTGCAAAGACTACAACTAGTGCCCCCAAGTACGCTATTGTGCTGGCAAGTTATGTATCACGGACTAATGCAGAGGAGTACATTCAGAAATTGGCAAAAAGCGGTCTGGAAGAAGGTCGTTACGTGAAAGAAGGCAAGGTGAGCAGAATCCTCTATTCTGAATTTCAGACAGAAGTTGAAGCAAAAGCCGCATTGCACACGCTTCGCCAGCAGAGCACAGAATTTGCGGAAGCGTGGATTCTGGCATTGTAATACGTTAATACTTTAATGACTATAAAAGATGAAAAGAGTGCGTTGTCCTAAATGTGACAACTATATCGTATTTGACGAAACAAAATATAAAGATGGACAGTCCTTAGTGTTTGTCTGCGAAAATTGCAAAAAAGAATTTGGCATTCGCATTGGCAAATCGAAACTGGCTAATCGACACGAAGAGAAAGGATTAGACGAGCAAGCATATCGAAAAGACTACGGAAGTATTGTGGTCGTAGAGAATTGTTTTGCCTTTAAGCAAGTGATACCGTTAGATTTAGGGGAGAATGAATTTGGTCGATATGTTCAAGGCACAAATATCAACAAGCCTATAGAAACACGCGACCCAAGTATTGATACATTTCATTGTGCTATCACCGTAAAAAAGAACAAACAAGGAAAACTTAAATACATATTGCGTGATGCTCCTAGCGATACTGGCACTTTCTACATGAACGATATCCTACGTAATGTAGATAGAGTAAATTTAGAAGATGGCGCCATCATCACAATTGGAGCAACAACACTCATTCTGCGAGCAGCAGAAGATTCTGATGAAACGCACTAACAAATTATTAATTCTAAGCGATTCAAGAAAGGAGCTGTAACAACATGACACTAAAAGGACAAACGATTACTGCAAAAGATGCCCAAAATTGTTTTTTCTCCTCTTTCGAGGGGAAATACAATATTATGGACAATCTTGACGAAAAGGGCGATCCCACCATATATGCTCGCCCTGAAATTTACAATTCTGAATATGTGTATTTGACGGTAGTGCTCAAAGGCACATTACACATGGTAATTGGTGGCACACCTGTTGACATCAAGGAAAACGAGTATTTGGTGGTTATGCCGTGCATGAGCGTAGAAGTAAAAGAATCAAGGTGCGTATTCTATAGTTATCTCGTACAAAACTACATTATGGCTGAAATCTACAAGCGTGGAGATTTTGACAAGGTCATTCATTCGCATGCTTTCCAGTTCCGCCATGCACGTTGTTCGAAAGAAGAAAATGACGTACTTCTCAATTGCTATCTACGCATCAAAGAAGAGCATTTGCGCGAAGACTATCCGATGAAGGAAATGGCACTCCGTGCATATTATGGTGCTTATATTGTTAAAGGGTTCTTTTATCTGCCACAAGAACAAAACCTCTATCACGTAAAGAACAACCGTCAATACAAGTTCTTTGATGAATTCATACTGTTGTTAAACAAGAAGCACAAAGAAGAAAGATCTGTTCAGTATTATGCCAACGCTATGCACATCACGCCAAAGTATCTTTCTGCCATCGTGAAGACATTCACACAACTGACAGCTTCTCAGGTGATTGACCAGTATGTTATTTTTGCCATTAAACAGTCGCTTTATTCCAACCAACACAACATTAAGACGATTAGCGCAGAATATAACTTCCCGAGCCAAAGCTTTTTCGGAAGATACTTCAAGCGTCTTACGGGCATGTCTCCCAACGTCTATATCAAGCATCACAATATCAAGTCCATCAATTTCAATCAACCCAATTCACAGGAAGAATAGTCATTATGCCACAGATATCACAATCCCCCCAAAGGAGTTACAACGCAAGATATGTAGAATATGTTGATGTTTTTAAACAAAGGGATGTCATTCCCTCAGCAGCGCTAAAAGATGAGCTGTTGTTATTCGATTCAACAGACGAAAGTACATCTATGATTACGATGCTAAGTGATAAACCCAATAAAATCTACCAAAAAATCAACATTTACATCACAAAAGGAGAAATTCAATTAATCATCAACGAAAAAGAAGAAACTTTCTCGGCAGGATATTTAGTGACCATCATGCCAGAGAACAAGACATGCATCAAATCGGCATCAGATGATTTCGAGTATTTTTCCACAATTATATACCCCAAACTATCCAGTCTTATATACACAGACATAGGCTATACATATAGCAATGCCCGGATGTCTCTCCGCCACTTTGCATCAGCCCTATCTGAAGAACAGATGCGAAAGGTGAGCGAACTTTATTATGAGATGAAACGTGACATGAATAGTGCGGATTATGCTCAGAAAGAAACCTACATACGCTGCTTGATGAATGCGCTTATTATTGAGAACATTAACATTCATCAATACAATCCAATGCTGTTGCAAGGTAACAGTAATTCACGCCAATACGACATGTATTGCCGGTTCCTGTCTTTGCTCAACAAGCACTCTAACGAACAGCGCACTGTACACTATTATGCGGACTTAATGGGAATTTCCAGCAAATATCTCTCATTTGTCTGCATCAGCTACAGTCAAAAGAACGCATCCACATGGATTGACGAAGCCGTGATTCAAAAAGCCAAAGCCCTGATGGTCGTACATCGCTATTCGTTCTCTGAAACAAGCAATGCGCTGCACTTCCCTACTGTCAGCAGTTTCAGTCGCTTTTTCAAGCGTGTAACAGGCATTACCCCAAAGGCTTATGTCAAGTCATTAGCATAACAACTTTAACTATATAATAGTAAATAGACAAAAAGATTTTTAAAATGCGCCTTATTCCATCATACAGTTGGACCAAGGGACTTCATACGATGAAATTATCCCAGCAAGCATTTATGCTTCGTCCTTGGGCAAGCGGTGTCACCCTTTTGGCATGCGTCATTGTCGCTATGCTCCTGGCCAACTTGCCTTTTACCGCTCACATCTATCACGAAATTCTTGAAACCAATTTGACCATCACCATATCCAATGATGCATTCTCCGTCAACTTCCCACATGGAATGACTGTCGAGAAATTCATCAATGACATTCTGATGGTAGTTTTCTTCTTCACCGTTGGTCTTGAAATCAAGCGTGAAGTCGTATGCGGTGAACTATCGAGCACAAAGAAAGCGATGCTCCCTGTTATTGCCGCAGCAGGCGGTATGGCTATGCCCGCTATCATTTATACATTCTTCAATATGGGGACCTCCACCTCTGGTGGTTGGGGAATCCCTACAGCCACCGATATTGCTTTTGCAGTAGGCATCATGTCCATTTTGGGGAACAAGGTGCCGGTGTCATTGAAGGTATTCCTTACAGCTCTAGCCATTGCAGACGACTTAGGTGCCATTCTCGTAGTAGCATTCTTCTATGGCGGCACCATTGACATGCATTTGCTATTCATTGCAGTTGTGCTGCTGGGAGCAATATACCTCATGAACAAAATGGGTGAAAAGCGCATGATGTTCTATCTCATTCCCGCCATTGCCATATGGTTCCTTTTCTATTATTCCGGAATCCATTCCACCATGTCTGGAGTAGTAATGGCCTTCATGATTCCGATGGATGCGCGCTTCAGCCGGTCATATCTCAATCGCAGCAACAAGAAGTATCTCACCCGCATTGCTCAATATGATGCCGACGACATTGAGCCTGGTGTTCCATTCCCCAATAGTTTGCAACGCCATTGCCTTCGTCGCATGAGCTACATCAACAACAACTCCATTGGTTTATCATATCGCTTAGAGCATGCCCTCAATCTATGGGTAAACTTTCTCATCATGCCTATATTCGCATTAGCCAATGCAGGTGTTGTCATTCCAGACATCAGTTTCTTCAACATCTTCCAAAATCTTCCTATTGAAGGTACTGGATTTGTTGGTATGGGTATCTTCTTTGGTTTATTGTTAGGCAAGCCACTCGGTATCACATTGGCGTCATTCTTTGCGATTAAGTTAAAAATGGGAGCCATGCCAGAAGGTGCATCATGGAAAATGCTATTTGCTGTAGCATGTCTCGGTGGCATCGGATTCACAATGGCCATCTTCGTTGACACCCTCTCATTCGGTGCACTTGATCCAAGTGCTACAGAAACACTACGTTCAGCAGGCAAAATAGCAGTTCTATTAGGTTCTCTCAGTGCAGGCATCATGGGTTCTGCACTCATTTGCTTATTCCACAAAGTAGAAGCATCCCATCAAACCAGCAAATAGTAGCATACACATTATATATAATATATAATACATAACACAAAGAGCCCTTCTTGACACCTATGCCAAGAAGGGCTCTTTGCGTTATGCATTATCCGCTAACTTTTACTGAAAACGTGCTTGCTCCAATAATTTGCGTTGCTGTTCCGACAGCTTCGTAGGAATAGACACATCAAACACGATAATCAGGTCTTTCAACGTACCATCGCTTTTGATACCACCCTTTCCTTTCAGACGCACCTTTTTTCCGGGCTGAGTACCTGCGGCAATTTTCAATTTAAACTTTCCATAAGGAGTGTTTACAATCAAATCACCTCCCAGCATAGCAGTCCATACATCAATCGACACATGTGCCTCCACCTCCGATGGCTCTGAAGGACGCCGTGTTGTATGGGCACGTCGAGCGCCGCCCATACCCATTCCACCAAAGATTTGCTGGAAGAAGTCACTCATGCCACCTTCACCGCCCATATTAAAGGAGAAACCTTCAAATGGGTTTCCACCTCCATTACCGGCGCCAAAGCCACCAAACTGTTCCGCTTGCTTCCAATTTTCTCCATATTGGTCATACTTAGCGCGTTTTTCCGGATCATTCAGCACTTCGTATGCCTCATTCAACATCTGAAACTTTGCTTTCGCTTTTGGATCGTCTGGATGAAGGTCAGGATGAAACTGCTTTGAGCGTTTGCGATATGCTGCCCTTATGTCCTTCTGGGGAATATCCTTAGGAACTCCCATTACCTTGTAATAATCAATAAATGCCATATCTTCTTTTTTTCTTTTCACTCAAAACCTCCTACAAAAAAGATGCCAAAAGGCAGGTTTGTCAGAACAAACTTGCATTTTTCATGCAGGACATTTCACTTTTCACTTTTTTATTGTATCTTTGCAAAACCTATGAATGAGGCAACAAAGCATTTGAAAATCATCTTCACGACAGACGTACATGGGAACTACTTTCCATACGACTTCCGACATGAACACTGGGGAAAAGGCAGTCTCCAGCGTGTACATGCATTTGTTGCCCATGCGGTCCAAGAAAGTCCAGGCAACACGCTTTTGATTGATGGAGGCGACATGCTGCAGGGTGAGCCCACAGCGTATTACTTCAACAACCATTGTGAAAACTCGCGTCATCGTGTGGCCGATATCTGCAACTACATTGGCTATGATGTCGCCGTTATTGGCAACCACGATATTGAAATGGGGAAACACATCTTTGACAAATATGTCAAGGAATGCAACTTTCCTGTTTTAGGCGCCAATGTACGGAATCTATCAACAGGAGAGCCCTATTTTCAACCCTATGAAATCTTCTACCGGCAAGGACTGAAGATTGCAGTCATCGGTTTTATCACACCAGCCATTCCCCATTGGATTCCCAAAGACATTTGGAAGGGGCTTCATTTTGAAGACATTCGCGAAAGCGCAGAGCATTGGGTAAGAATCGTGCGTGAAGAAGAAAATCCTGATTTTGTCATTGGTTTGATGCACTCTGGAATGGATGAAGGCATCATCACCCCTGAATACAAAGAAAATGCCACTCGCGAGACAGCTGAGAATGTAGAGGGCTTTGACCTCATTCTCTACGGACACGACCACGCCAGCAACATGGAAGAAATCACCACACGAGGAGGAAAGAACGTACCCTGCATCAATCCAGGATGTTATGCATATAGTGTCGCAGTTGCAGATGTAGATTTTCGCATTGACAAGCAAGGGAAAGTAACCAGCCACGAAATCCAATGCACCCTTAACTACATCGGCACGCTCCATAACCAGCACGCAGCATCGTTCAAGCGTCACTTTGCATACCCATTCCATGAAGTAAAACGCTTTGCTACACAAAAGATTGGCGTTCTTCTCAATCGAGTAGATGTAACCGATGCCTATTTCGGTTCATCAGCCTACATTGATTTGATTCAGTCCTTGCAGCTCAAAGTCAGCGGCGCCGACATTTCCTTTAGTGCCCCACTCTTCTTCAACGCATCGATTGAAGCTGGAGATATCAAAGTGAGCAATCTTTTCGATCTTTACCGATTCGAAGACCACCTGTACACACTCCATCTTACAGGCGAAGAGATTAAGCGCTATTTGGAAATGAGCTATGCCGCATGGACACAACAGATGCACACCCCCACAGACCCCATGCTGCTCATCAGTCCCATGAAAAGCAATCCCGAACGCATGGGATTCAAAAATTTCATTTTTAATTTTGACTCCGCAGCAGGTCTCCGATACGAAGTAGATGTCACGAAACCCGAAGGTGAGAAAGTACGCATCTTCGAGATGGAAGATGGTCGCCCATTCCGCATGGAAGACACCTACACAGTTGCAATGACAGCCTATAGAGCCAATGGCGGTGGCGAGTTGCTCACAAAAGGGGCAGGCCTTTCCAAAGAAGAAATCGACACTCGCATCATCCACATCAGCGAGCACGACATTCGCTATTACCTATTGGAATATGTTAAAGAGCTCGGCACCATCAATCCACAGCCCAAACACCATTGGCGCTTTGTACCAGAGGAATGGGCAACACAAGCTGCAGAGCGAGAGCGGAAAATCCTTTTTGGCTCTTCACCCAATCCTAACGCAACATCCCAGACGCCTTCAGAAGTCTGACACACGCCAACATTTTCTGACAACGTGAATTGACCACATTTGCATAGCATTGTTGCCAAATAGCCTGTGCTTCCAAATAATCAGAAAGTGCCTCAAGCCCAACCTCATACTGCTGTTTTGACAAACGCATGTTTTCAGCAGCTTGTTCCAATGCAAGCTTGCAGATATTCTGTTCAGTCAAAGCCTCTTCGTACATATTTCTGCACTGCGACAGCTCCAATTGCATTTGCTCCACATGGTCCTGCTCGTCCATCTGGGCAATCTGATATGCAGCCTTAGCAGAACGCACCTTGTTTCCCACACCGCCAAAGAAGTCAAGAGGAATCTTCACAGCCACTCCCACAGACATCGTGCCATCATCCAACAGGCGTTTTCCAGCCAATTCCCCGCCATTGGCATAGGTCAAAGTCGCGCCCATAGCCACATTTGGCAGACAATCACTCTTTGTCAACTTCACCTTCTTATGGGCCAGCTCAGTCTTGTACCCCAAAATAGCAGCCTCCGGACGGCTGTTCACAGCTTCCGCTTCAACAGACACCTCTTGCATCGAATCAATCCCCGACGCTTCCACATCAATTGGGCTATCCAAAGGCAACCCTGTCATGTGGCATAAGTTCATACACGCAAGCCGGAATCCATTATCCGTCTTTTGAATGTTCAGTTCTGCCTCGTTCAGCTTCACCTGCACCTTCATGATATCATTGCGAGTACTCAACCCTTGACGGAATGCCGCTTCCACATTTTTCTTCAATTCATCCAGCAATGCCTTATACGCTCTTGCCACTTCACCCATCTCCTTCGCTTTCACAGCCAGATAATAGGCCTCATGCGTTTTGACCAGCACTTCAGATTCTGTCAGACGGACATTCTCATTCGCCAGGCTCATGCCCAGTTTTGACATCTCGTATGCAGCAGAAATCTTGCCGCCCGCATAAAGAGGTTCCATCAATGACACACCAGCCATAAACACATTCTTGATTTTCCAATCTATCTTCTGCGAAGGAAAATCAGCATATTCATTCAGCGTGTAGCTGCCATCAGCATTCTTTGTCACATTAGGAACAAAAGCCTGCGCCTGCTCCGAGAACCTGTAGATAGGCAAATGCCCGCCATCCAGCATGATGTTTCCTTGAGCTGTGCTGTAAAAATCAGTAGCCATCAGATTAACTTGAGGGAAGAAATTTGCCTTATACGACTTCATGTCAAATTTCGCCTGTTCCCATCTCAGCTTAGCCGATGAGATAGACTTATTATGTACCAAGGCTTTATCCACACACTCCTGAAGCGTCAGCGTCTGCGCCATCGCCCCTATACTTATGCCACCCAACATCAGGATGGAGAAAAATAATCTTCTATTCATTTTACTTTGAAAAACATTGAATAAAGTACCGGAATGAAAATCAGCGTGATGAGAGTGCCCACAAACAAACCTCCCATAATTGTCACAGCCAAAGAGCCAAACATCGAGTCAGGCACCAAAGGTATCATGCCCAAAATGGTCGTAAGGCTAGCCATCATCACAGGACGCAAACGCGATTTGGAACTTTGAATCAGCGCCACACGTGGGCGAACGCCTTGCGAGATTTCCATCGCGATTTCATCCATCAACACTATACCATTCTTGATCATCATGCCAATCAAGCCCAACACACCCACGATGGCGACAAAGCCAAAAGGTTTCCCTGTAAGCAGAACCACAGGCATCACACCCACAATCACCAAAGGGATGCAGCAGAAGATAATTGCCGGTTTCTTATAGTCCTTGAAAAGCAACACCAGCACCATAATCATCAAGACAATACAGATGGGGAAACCATTGAACAGATATTTCATCGATTGGTCACTGGCACGTTTCTCGCCCTCCCACGTCAATGAATATCCCTCAGGCAGCTCAATCTTCTCAATCTTTTCAGCAATCGATTGGCGTGCAGCCTCCGTACCGACACCTGGACAAGGAGAACACTGCAATCGCTGAGCACGCTCACCATTATAACGCACCACAACAGGCTCCTCCCATTCAATATTTAAACCGTGAGACACTTGCTTCAAAGGTATCGTCTGAATCAAGTTCTCTACAACCTCCTCGCGAGTCACATTTCCCGACATAAGCTTCTGGATGGTGGTTCGATTCAGGAACTGCCCCACATTCGGCATCACGCCAAAAACCTGCGCATTTTCCAGATTAGCTACATTTTGGCCATCGTCCTCAGTACACTTCACATAAATATGCTCAGGATTAATGCCGTCATAGAAAGTGCCAATAGGAAGCCCTCCTGTATAAGCCATCATAGAGAGCGCCACATCGCTCCGAGTCAATCCGCTATTGCGTGCAGAAGCCTGGTCATAATCTATGTTCAGAACTGGCACCAAAGGTTCCCAATCTGAAGTAGGCAAAAACACCTTATCAGACGCATTCACGATAGCACGGGCAGAATCCACCAATTGATGCAACACGGCAGGGTCCGGGCCGCTGAAACAAGCCTCGATAGGATACTTCTTAAACATTAGATTATAACGTTTAAACTTCACATAAGCATCCGGATACAATTCGCTGATTTCCTTTTGCAATTCATCAATATGCTTCACCAAAGCTTTAGGAGACTCAAAATCAATAATCAGCTCACCATAAGCCAACGAAGGCGTAGCAATGGAGCGCACCAAGTTATAACGCGAGGGAGTTCCACCCACAGATGTTGTCACATGCGTAATGTAGTCATGCTTCAAAAGCAGCTTGCGAATTTCAGTCAAGTCGCGTTCTGTCTCCGTCGAGTTATAGCCCTCAGGCAACTTATACTCCATATAAAGCTGATCATACTCCATATCTGGGAAGAAAGCCTGATCCACAAACTTATAGCAAAAAGCGCTCAATGCCAGCAGCACAAGAGCCATCACCAACGACGTTTTCCGATGTCGCAAGCCAAACACCAGAATCTTTTCCAGCACATCATACGACCAGCCTTTATAAATCATTCCATCACTCTCATCCTGCGATGTCTCCACCTTCTTGAACATTCGCTCGCACATCAGAGGCACATGCACCAGCGCCAACACCCAACTGAGCATCAGGCTGACGGCAATCACAATGAAAAGGTCACGCACATACACGCCTGCCGTATCAGGGCTCACGAAGATGGGCAAGAAAGCAAGAATAGCAATCAAAGTGGCGCCCAGCAATGGCATCGCCGTCTTCTGTCCGATAGATGTAAGCGCCTCCATTCGGGGCTTGCCTTTCTTCATGTCCACCATGATTCCATCCACAATCACAATCGCATTATCCACCAGCATGCCCATAGCAAGAATAAAGCTGGCCAGCGACACACGCTGCAAAGTGCCATCAAATAACTTCAGCACCAAGAACGAGCCAAAAACAATCACCACCAAACTGGTACCAATGATATAGCCGCTTCTCCACCCCATGAAGAACACCAGCAGCAACACCACTATCGCCACAGATTCCAGCAAGTTCACCAAGAATGTGTTCAGCGCATTGCTCACACGCTCAGGCTGGAAGAAAACCTTTTGGCACTCAATGCCAGCAGGGAAACGCTCCTCAATCTTAGCGATAGCCTCCTCCACCTTAGCGCCCACCTTCAGAATGTCATAGTCAGCAGAACACGCAATGCTAATGCCCAATGACCTCACGCCATCACATTCCATTTGGTTACGTGTCGTGGCCTCATACGTCTTCACCACCGTAGCAATATCTTTGATACGCAACTGGTCATCGTCATGTCCCTGAATGAGCATATTAGCAATGTCATCCACATTGCTGAAGCGGTCATCCACCGTCACGCGGATACGGCGGTCACCATTGTCATAGTAACCGGCATAACTCGTCTTGTTCTGATTATTCAGCGTCTGAATCACCTCAACTGGCATCACGCCAAGATTCGCCATCTTTTCCTCACGGAGTTCAATATTGATGCACTCACTCCGCTTGCCATATATCTCCACTCTGGCCACACCGTCAATATCGCTGACAGCCCGCTTAATCAGCTCCGCATAATCATTCAGCTCCTTATCGCTTTGTCCATCCCCCTTCAAGGCATAGAACATACCATACACATCGCCAAAGTCATCCCTCACTTGCGACGCAGAGGCACCTTGAGGCAGCTTGCTTTGCGCATTCGCCACCTTACGGCGCAAAATGTCCCATTGCTGCTCCACTTCATCATCAGGAACCGTTGTCAACAGTTCCACCGTGATAAGGCTCAAGTCAGCATAACTCGAAGATTGAATATTGTTGAGAGTAGTCATCTCACGGATACTCTTCTCCAGCGGGTCCGTCACCTCCAGCTCCACTTGATGAGCCGAAGCTCCCGGATATGTTGTCACCACCATCGCCTGCTTCACCTTGATGGCAGGATCCTCCAGTTTGGGCATAGAGCCATAGGCCAGGAAACCGCCCACAACCAAAAGAGCCACCAGCAGATAGATGAGTTTGCTATTCTCCAAAGCCCATTTGCTAAGATTCATCTTACAGTCCTCCTCTTAACTTCATGAATTAAACATCTTCACAACAATCCCCCCACATTAGATTTGCGGGGCTTTTCAAGCAGTCTCACCTTTTGTCCGTCCACAAGATGATGAACACCGGCAGCCACAACCTGCTCGCCGCTTTTCAGTCCCTCGTCCACCAGCATCGTTCCATCCCGATTAATCGCCATCACATTCACATTGCGCACACTCACGGTTCCATGCTCTTTATCATACACAAAAGCCTGCGTTTTACCATCCACCCTCAAAATAGCACCCGAAGGAACGCTCACCACACCAGCCGCATCACGCTCATCATGCTGTGCATACACCAGTGTCGTCATCCCCGGCGTGATCTTCCGGGAAGGCACAGCCTGGGTGAAAGCCAAGCGCACCACATACAACTGCGACGAGTTAGCCTCCTGATTCATCCTCACAATTCGCAGAGGAAAAGTCTCTTCACCCGTCACATCAAACTTGCAGGTAAAATCCGTAAACTTCTCAATATTCGCAAAATCCGAAGCACTAATCTTCACCTCCACCTCCGTATCACCGCGGCCAAACACACTC
>AUXO014673004.1_pt1 | contig 19181 bp, 14 predicted proteins | sample 768731 | NCBI WGS metagenome assembly AUXO01 (sample SAMN02715735, study PRJNA202380) | gut metagenome | biome: sheep rumen | host: Ovis aries | place: New Zealand: Palmerston North
GGGGTATTTATTCGCCTTTGACCAAGATAGTGAAGCAATTCGGCATAGTACCAATCGATTATCAAAGATTGGTACTAACTTCACTATCATTAAAAGTAATTTTGTTCATATGAAGGAAATGCTTTTGGATGAAGGAGTTCATGAAGTTGATGGTGTTTTATTTGATTTAGGAGTGTCATCTCCTCAATTAGATGATGAGGAAAGAGGTTTTTCTTATCATCAAGATGCAAGACTTGATATGAGAATGAATCAAGAACAGGCTCTTTCTGCTTATGAAGTAGTTAATAATTATTCCAAAGAGGAACTTGCTAGAATATTTTTTAAATATGGAGAAGATAAGTTCTCTAATAATATTGCTAAAAAGATAGTTGAATATAGAGCAATGAAACCAATTGAGACAACTATGGAATTGGTAGAAGTGATAAAAAGTGCTGTTCCTATGAAGTTTCGTCTTGATAAGCATCCTGCAAGACAAATATTTCAGGCTATTCGAATTGAGGTTAATCATGAATTAGATGTGATTGAACCTGCGTTAGAACAAGCTCTTGATTTAATAAAAGTTGGTGGGAGAGTTTGTGTTATAACATTTCATTCTTTAGAAGATCGTATTGTGAAAAATTATTTTAAAGAAAAATGTATGATTGATGAAAAAGTAAAAGGAATGCCTAATATTCCTTTAGAATATTTACCGGATTTTCGACTTGTGTATACGAAAGCAATTGTTCCATCTGATGAGGAGATTCGTCAAAATCCGCGTGCTAGAAGTGCTAAGCTTCGAGTTATTGAAAGAATAAAATAGGAGAGGATTTCAATGAAAAAAAAGAAGAAAAAGGTAAAAACATCAAAATTTGAAAAATTATTGTATTCTATTGCAGTTTTTTTATTAGTTATATCTCCTGTTTCTATTGTTTTTTCTAAGGCTACGTTGGCTCAAATTAATTTTGAGGTAGAAAAACAAAAGAAAGAAATTGAGGCTCAAAAGAAAACCAATGAATCTTTGGCTATGACAATTGATGAATTGGCTTCTTTAACAAAAATACAGGAAGTTGCGGAGCAACAGGGTTTGAGTTATAATAATAATAATATTAGGACAGTTGTAGAAGATAGTTAATCTGTTGGGACGTGATTTAAGTGAAAAAAAAGAGAAGAAAGAAAAATAATATACGGTATTCGAAAGTAGTTATTTTATTCTCTCTTTTTTTGTTTGTTGTGATGATTGCTAGGGTTTTACAATTAGGTCTTTCTCAGGAAATTGATGGTGTTAATCTTAAAAAATTGGCAAGTCGGAGAACAACTCGTACGGATATTATTAGTGCACAAAGAGGTACTATTTATTCTGGGGATGGAGATGTGTTGGCTCAAAATGTTGCCTCATATACGTTGATTGCTTATTTGGATCCGAAACGTAGTTTAAATGAGAAACGGCCTCAGCATGTAGTAGATAAGGAAGATACAGCAGAAAAACTTGCTCCTATTCTTGAAATGGAAAAAGATGAAGTATTGAAGTATTTAAATAAAGAAAATGTTTATCAGACTGAGTTTGGTACAAAAGGAAAGGGGTTAAATGAATTAACAAAGAAGAAAATTGAGGATTTAAATTTGCCGGGAATTGATTTTATGGCAACTTTTAAAAGATATTATCCTAAAGGAAATTTTGCCTCTTATATTCTTGGTTATGCGAAAAATCAAAATGATGAGAATTCTACCATAACTGGTGAGATGGGAATTGAAAAACAATATAATTCTATTTTAAAGGGAGAAGATGGTTACGTTACTTATCAAAAAGATTTAAAAGGATATAAAATTGCAGATACTTTAGAGTATCGGGAAGATGCAATTCAGGGAAAAGATATTTATTTAACGATTAATTCTAGTATTCAGTTTTTTGTTGAGCAGGCTATTAATAATTCTCATAAGGATTATGACTGGGAATGGTTTACGATTACGATTATGGATGCTAAAACGGGCGCTATTTTAGCATCTGCATCTGATCCTAGTTTTGATCCAAATAAAAGAGATATTTCAAATTATATGGATATTTTTTGTCAAACTCCATATGAGCCTGGTTCTACTATGAAAACTTTTACTTATATGGCTGCTATGGAAAATGGAGTATATGATGGGAATGAGACTTATAAATCAGGAGTATATACGACAACAGATGGTACGGAAATAGGAGATTGGAATCGTAATGGTTGGGGTTATATTACTTTTGATACCGGTTATGCTTATAGTAGTAATGTAGGTGTTATTAATATTATTAATCGACATATGAATAGTACAATGCTTCGACAATATTTTAAACGTTTAGGTTTTGGAAAAAAGACTGGTATTGAGTTACCTAGTGAAAATCGTGGAAAGCTCGATTTTAAGTATGAAACTGAAATTTATAATGCTGGATTTGGACAAGGTATTTTAACAACTCCTATCCAAAATGTAAAAGCATTAACGCCTCTTACGAATGATGGTATTTTATTAGAGCCTTATCTTATTTCAAAGATTGTTGATTCAGAAACAGGTGAGGTTTCCTTAGAAAATAAACGTACAGAAATAGAGAGAGTTGCTTCTACGGCAACGGTTCAAAAGATGATTCAATTAATGGATACTACTGTTAATGTTCCAGGTTTTACTGGAAGTGGATATCGAATCGAAGGGGGAGAGCTTGTAGGTAAAACAGGAACGGCTCAGATTGCTAATGAAAATGGTGGAGGATACTTAAATGGTCAAGAAGATATTATTTCCTCTTTTTCTGGAATTTATCCAAAGAGTAATCCTCAAGTTATTATTTATGCTTCTGTAAAAAGACCATCTGGTGGTAGTCAAAAACCTATTAGTAATGCGATTAAAGAAATTGTTCATAATATTTCGAAATATTATGGTAATAGTGATACAGAAAATGTAAAGATTGATGTTCAAGATTATGAGGTTCCAAGTTTTGTAAATAAGAAGTTAGATTCTTGTATAACTACTTTAGATTCGAATCATATTCCATATGTTGTGATTGGTGGAGGAAGTAAAGTTATTATGCAAACTCCTGATCCAGGAAGTGTTATCACAAATCAAGATGTGGTATATCTTATTACGAATGATTCTTCTCTAACAGTTCCTAATGTTGTTGGTTTGTCTTCTAAAGTTGCAAGTGACTTATTATCCCGTTTGGGTCTTACGGTTCATATGAATGGGGTTGGATATGTTACAGATCAATCAATTGGTGAGGGGACTCCTATTACCAGTGGGATGGAGATTAATTTGAATCTTTCTCCACGTTTTTCAAATGAATGAGGTTATTTATGAAGAAGAAGTTACTTATTTTATTTGAAATTTTCTTAATTATTGGTATGTTTTCTTGGTATATTGTGAAGGAAATGATACCAGATGTTTCTAAAAAGTTTGGTTCTAGTGATCATATTGTTAATACAAAAAGATTTCAAAATATGATTGATTTTAAAATTGATTCTTCTTGTGAGTTTGCTATTTTATTAGATGATGAGGGTATTGTTTATCATATGTTTTTCTTTCATCGAGATTCTGTTTGTTTATATAATCAAAATATTGAGGGACTTCCCTTAGAAAAGGCTATTCCTCGAATTTCTGATTTACTGATACAAAATGGTTGTTTGAAAAAGAATTCTTCTATTGTGATAACAAGAGTTTTAGATTTTCATTATGAGGATATTCTTTCTCATTTTAAAAATTCTATTTTCTCTTTTTCTCAATCTATTACTTTTTTGGAAGAGAAAAAAAGTCTTGAGGATTTTGCTTTAGAATTTGGTGTTTCTTATGATAATTTATCTTCTCTTTTGAGTGGACTAGATTATTATTCTAAGAATATTACTGGAATTGGAAGAGCAAGCCAATCAGTTTCTTATGATGGACGTGAGTTATCAAATCATGTTTATCAAGAGTTGGAACAATATGTTTTTGTAAAACAAATTAAAAATTTAGAGAAAGAAAGTACTGATTTTCCAATTTCTCTTATCCCAGGAGATTCTTCTTTAAAAATGTATCCAACCTCTAGAAGTTGGTATTATGTTCAAAATGGAAAAATATTCGCTTATATTGAATTTGAATTACCTATGGAAGTAGTTGGTTATTGTTATCAAGGTTCTATTGATTTAAGAAAAGAAGGGGAGTGTATTTATGAGTAAATATATTCGCGTTAAAAATATTGTAATTGTTGCTTTATGTATAACTGTTGTTATCATGGCTGCTGGTTATATTATATTGGCAATCGAGATTGATAAGTTGCAAAATGTTGATTCGGTTTTTGATGTTTCTTTTACAAATGTGAAACAGATATCTTCTATTAAAGGTGGTTCTGCAGAACCTAGTGGTAGTATTGATATTCAGGATTCTGGTAAATCTTTAAAAATGAATTTTATTTTGAATGAAGTTCATGATGAAATTGATTATGAAATAACGATTCAAAATCGTGGGACTATGGATGTTGCTTTGATAGATTTAATTATGAGCCCTGATTTTACTGATTTTGCGATTCTTCAAGCATATGATCCTATTTCTATTAGTCTTTCAACGATTAATGGTAGAATTTTGGAACCTGATGAAGAAGCAACTGTCAAACTTAGTGTTTTTTATAATCCTGTTTCTTCTCCTTCTTTGGAAGGTATGAAAAAAATTAGTGGAAAAGTAGGTATTTTGGCTGAGTCCATTTCTTCGAAGTAGAGTTTGACATCTACTTCTTTTTTGATATAATAATTATATTAGGGTGTGATAGTAAGTGATACGAAAATTTTTTCATAGTTTATTTAAAATCATTTTCTTTTTATTATTTGTTTCATTTGCTGTTGGACTTATTTTACTTGGTTTATATCTTAATAAAATATCTCAAAAAAAATATGTTTTTGATTCTGTTTTAAATCAAGTTGGGAATCAACTTTTACAATATATTCAAACAAATTCTCCTTATAATTTAGGAGATGATTTTGAAATTCGTGGAACCTCTCAGATGGATTTTAGTTCTGAGAAATATGAGAATAATGTAACTAATGATTTAGAGTTTGAGAAAAAAAATCAAATATTAAAAAATTTATCAATGATGGATGTTCAATATCAGTTTTTACAGAGTAAAACGGATGGAAAATTATTGTTTTCTTTAGATGAAAAAACTCCTAATAAATCTATATTTTCTGGTAAGTATTATATTGAAGATGCAACAAAATATTATTATGTTGATGGAATTTTAGATCAATATGTTAATGGTGGTAATAATAACTATTTTGAAATGTTGAATGAAGAATATACGACTGAAAAGAATTTAGAGTATTTATATCATTTTTTTCTTCAATCTATAGAAAATCAAGTTTTAGATACTGATTTAAAAGGATATGATACTGAGGTTAATTTGGGGGATGATCGAGTAAAAGTTGGGCAGGTTTCTCTTAATATTAATAATAAGTATCTTCTTAAGGTTTTTAAAGGAGTTTTAAAAGATATTAATCAAGATAAGAGAGCAAAGACTTTAATAGAAAATATTTATCCGGAGTTATTAAATGAATCTATTTTAGATGATTTTCATGTTTTAGAAGATGATGAAAGTTATACTTTAAATATTTATATTCGTAAGTTTTTATATAAACCTTGTAAGTTGGAATTATTGTATATGAAAGGGAATCAGAAGGAATTGTATACTTATGAAGGAAATCTTGAATCTGGTTTTTTCTATTATTCTGTTGATAATGAGGTTCAATATACTGCTGATGTATCTTTTAGTTCTAAAAGGGCTAATTTTATTCTTTTAAATCGAAGTGGGGAAGAAAGTGGAAATATTAAAATTGAGAAGTCAAGTAATGGTTTTTTATTTACATTAAACTTGGCTCTTGATAAAGATAAATATGATCTTGAATATTCTTCTATTATTAAGGATTATCATAAGAATAAGTCTTATATTAGGGATGATCATTTAACTTTTAAATTTGTAGAAAATATGGTTACTACTTTACAAGGAAATGTTATAATGTCATTAGATATTTCTAATGATGTTTCATTCCATGAAGATACGGCTAATTCTTATTTAGAAAGTACGATTGGGGTAGAAGCAAAAGATAAGTTTGATCATATAAAAGATACTGTTAAAGCACAGTTAGAGAGTTAGAGGTGGGATGTATATGGAAAAGAAAAAACATAAAAGAACTGTTAAATTGATTTTTAAAGATAAGAATGCGAAGAAAGAAAATTATACAACTGGTGAACGTATTAAAAGGTTTGTTTGTTCTTATGAATTTTTATATACCTTGTTTTTTATTCTATTAGGTGTTGTTATACTTCTTTCTGTTATGGTATTTACTAAAGTTCGTGAGAAGAAAGCCTCTGCTGCTAATTTAGTTATTCCTATTTTAAAAGATGGAGTTCATAATAGTATGAATCTTGATTTAAAACAGTTGTATGAGAGTGGCGAGTATACAATAAAGATTACTAATTATCGTGGAGATACTGTTAACGCTGATGATGTATCTTATTCTCTTACGGTTCGAAATGAGTCTCATTCTTCTATTAAAGTATTACAAAATGACTCTAAAAAGAACTTAATTGTTGATCAAGAGGCAACAAGAATTGAAGGGATTCATTTTGATCCTAATGAAAAAGAAGAAGTTATTTATCGTTTCTCTTTAGAGGATGGTGTAGTACCATCTGATGGGGATACGATTTCGATTGAGATTGCTAGTTAAAAAGGTCATGTTTAATTGACTTTTTTTTTTGTAAATGATAGAATGAAATAGTATAGTATGATGATAATCGTGAGAGGAGTTTGAGTATGGATTTTGATTTTGAAAAAGATAAAATTCAAATCGAAAAGAATGGTGAAATGGTCGATTGTGATGTTTTATTTACATTTGATAGTGAAGATACTATGAAGTCTTATGTTGGGTATACAGATCATAGTTTTGGTAAGAATGGACGCAAAAATATTTATGTTTCTTCTTTTCGCCCCTTTGGTTCTACTTTAGAACTTTCGGATATTGATGATGAGATGGAATTAGAAATGGTTAATCATGTGTTAATGCAATTAGATAAAGATAGTAACAGATAAGGTGGTGAGAATATGGATAGTGTTATTTACGAAGATGAGGTTGTAAGAGAAAAGGTATATGAAGCAAGTTTTGATGCTTCTAAGAAATTGACTGGTCGTCAACAAAAAAGAAAAGTTTTTAATATGATGAAAAAAGAGGGAATTCCTGTTCTTAATGAGTCCGAATATGAAATACATTTTGAAGAGGATTCTGATTCTCAAAGAATTCATTTTACTGTTACTCATGTTTATACGAAAAAAGTTCCTTATCGTATTTTAAGAGATGAAGTATATCATGGAAATTATATTTTAGATGGATTAGCAATTACTCCAGAAGAACAAAAAATGAAAATATTTGATCAAATGAGAAAAGATGGTTTTGCGATCGATTCTTCTGATGATTATGAAATTGTCTATGATGGTGTTCAAGATTCTGATACAAATGAAACTCAAATTTCTCCATATGTTGTTTATAGAATACAAAAAGAACAAATTACTCCAGAAGAGGCTGAACGTTTTTCTCAAAAAAAAGATGATTCTGTAAAAGACTTATATCGTGAAATGGTTACATTAAGAGATAAAGTCTTATCTTCTGAAAGTGCTGATGATATTTCTCATCTTTCGGATAAAGTTATGGAAGTAACCGATAAAGTAGATGAAGTTGTTGAAAAAGATTTAAAAGATTATGGTTATTTTGAAGAAACTATTCAGTCTTTAACTTTAGAGATTCAAGAAAAAGAAAAGAAGTTAATAGAACTTACAGCTTCTTATGAACAATCTTATGAGGCTATGAAAAAAATAGTGGAAGAAGAAACTTATGAACATGTTTCTTCTGATGAATCACGACAAAAAGCAGAAAAAGAAAATTCTAATTCTTTAAGTATTCGAAAAGAAATTGATAAGACAAAAAGAGAGCTTTCTTCTTTGAGAGGTAAGTTAACAAAGATAAGAAATGATTATGAACTTGCGAAAGCATTTGGTCTTTCTGCAAGTGAGTATCAAGAACTTACTACAAATTTAAGAAAATCTACTATTATGAATGCTATTTTAAAAGAAAAAGGATTAGAAGATATTTTAGCCATTCCAGCAAGAGAACGTAGTGCTTCTCAAAGAAAAGTGTTGCAGGATGCTAAGAGAAAAGTGTTTGAAGAGATTGCTTCTTTTCAAACGGAAGGTGATAGAAAAAGTGTTTTGGAGTCGATTGAGGCTTTATATGGGTTAGAGTTAAGTGAAGTTCTTTTAAAGGGAAGACAAAGAGTTCTAATTGTTAAGAAGTCTTCTTATGAAAATATTATAGAAAACGCTAAGTCATTACCTGAGAAGATTATTAAACAAAAAGAATCTGTTGTTGATTATGAACCTGCAGAGGTTCCTAAAGATATGGCTGAGGTGTTTGAAAAAAGGAAAGAGGCTATGAATCGTGTTGAAATTGGACGTGGAGCCTTTGTTCCTGGACGGGAAGAAATTCGTGATGTTGTTTTAAGAGATCTTGGTATTGATATTTTAAGTGATGATTCTTATGAGGTTAGTTATGAAGAAAATGAGGATCATACTTCAACAAATTATGTTTTATATCAAAATAGTCTAGATACGAATCTTTCTAATGAACCTACTTTAGAAGATGATACTTATACTTCTTCTAGTTTTGATACTCCATCAACTGTTGCTATACCAGAAATTGTTACAACGACACCTCCAGTAGAATCAGAAAAACCTCTTTCTGAAGAGACTATTCAACCTGAACTTAAGGATATTGTTTTCCCAACTTCTGTAGAAGATAATGGCCCTGTATTGGAAGAAGATCCTATTATTTCTGATTATGATCGTTCTGATCTTATGACGCATTTTACAATTTATCGAGGAGATGATGATAAGTTATATGCGAGAAAATCTGCTTTTGAAAGATTTGATTTAGTTCCTAATGGAGAAGAAATAAAAATTAATGGTGCTGCTTGTTATGAGATTAGTCCAGATGATGTTGTTAAATTAATGGAAAATGAAAATAATGAGACTTCTCCTTATGTTATTGATTATGTAGATTATGATTTTGAAAAAGACTATGATTTTTCAAATATATCTATGGATGATGTTCACGAGAAAATTACTATCTATGTAGATCAAGATCATAAATATTATGTATATAAACCTGTTCTTGATAGATTTCATCTTGTTCCATCTAGTGAGGAAGTTACCATCAATAAAATTGCTTCTTATGAAATAACTGCAGGAGATGTTGTTCAAATTGAGGCTAATTCCTTGAATGATACTTCTCCATATATTGTGGAATATCAAGATTTCCAGAGAGAGAAATCTTTTGATGAAGAAATTATTCATGAAGAAAATGAAAGATCATTAAAAATTAATTCTTTATTTGAACATCCTGAGTTGTTAGATAAGATTACCGTTTACCATGATCAGGATGGAAAATATTATGTATATAAACCAGTCCTTGATAGGTTCCATTTAGTACCAATCAGTGATGAGGTTCAAATCAATGGAGTTGCTTCTCATGAAATAACGGCCGGAGATGTTGTTCAAATAGAGGCTAATTCTTTGAATGATACTTCTCCATATATTGTGGAATATCAAGATTTCCAAAGAGAAAAATCTACGGATGAAGAAATTACTCGAGATGAAGATGAAAAAATATCTAGAGTTCAATCTTTACTTGAAAGAACTGATTTACTTGATAAATACTCTGTCTATCATGATCAAGATGGAAAATATTATGTATATAAACCGGTCCTTGATAGGTTCCATTTGAATCCATTAGGGGATGAGATTCAAATTAATGGAGTAACTTCTTATGAAATATCTTCAGGAGATGTTGTTCAAATAGAGGCAAATGCTTTGAATGATGTTTCTCCATATATTGTAGAACATAAAGATTTCCAAATGAAAAAGAATGATTCTCTTAGAGTACAAGAGTTATTTGAAAACCCTGATTTGATGGATAAATATTCTGTTTACCGAGATCAAGATGGAAAATATTATGTATATAAACCAGTTCTTGATAGGTTCCATCTTATTCCATCTAGTGAAGAGGTTCAAATTAATGGTGTATCTTCTTATGAGATTCAACCAGGAGATGTTGTTCAAATGGAGGCTAATGCTTTGAATGATGTTTCTCCATATATTGTGGAACATAAAGATTTCCAAAGAGAAAAATCTTTTGAGGAAGAGATTACTCATAAAGAAAATGAAAGGATTTCTAAAGTTCAATCATTACTTGATAATAAAGATTTAATTGATAAATATACAGTATATCATGATCAGGATGGAAAATATTATGTATATAAACCAGTTCTTGATAGGTTCCATTTAGTACCAACTAGTGAAGAGGTTAAAATTAATGGCGTATCTTCTTATGAGATTCCATCAGGAGTTGTTGTTCAGATGGAGGCTAATGCATTGAATGATATTTCTCCTTATCTTATTGAACATAAGTCTTTTCAAAGAGAGAAGACTCATAATGAAGAGATTACACATGAAGAAAATGAAAAATTATCAAGGGTTACTTCTTTATTAAATAATCGTGATTTACTTGATAAATATACCGTTTATCGTGATCAAGATGGAAAATATTATGTATATAAACCAGTACTTGATAGATTCCATTTAAATCCAGTAGGAGAAGAGATAAAAATTAATGGCGTATCTTCTTATGAAATACAACCAGGTGATGTTGTTCAAATGGAAGCCAATGCATTGAATGATACTTCTCCATATATTATTGAATATAAAGATTTTCAAAGAGAAAAGAAAAAGAATCTAGAGAGCGATATGAATAAGATGGATTCTTCTGATACAAAAGAACATCTTAATAATAATCATCTTCCTATTCGTGATGAAACTAAGTTAGATAATAATGATCTTTCTAATCCAGTAGATAAAATTTATGAAAATGACAAACCTGTTCAAAATAGAGATCATAAAGATGAGAATGATAAAACATTGAATAAACCTATTTTGAAAGAAGAAAAGGATGATGAAGTTATCTTAACATTCTATTGTGATACAAGTGATCATAATCAAGTTTATGCAACACGTCCTGATTTACAACGTTTTGGTATTAATCCATCGTCTTCTCCTGTTAAGATTCAAGGTAAAGACTGTTATCCTATTAGTTCTGATACCAATCAACTTATTCAAAATATTGCTCGTACTAGTAAAAACCCAAGAATTACTATTCGTTATGAAAATGTTTCTTTAAAGAAAAAACAGGTAGAGTCAGTTAAACCTCATGTAGAACAAATTCTTGATAAACTTACTAATGGCCTTGATATTCGTGCTAATGATGGTAAGAATTATACGGCAAGTAATATTAAATGTTTTGATAATTTTAGAGATGAATTACATAGTGGAAATGTTGCTTATAACATTGTTCATGTTGTTCCAGCAACTGTTAAAGCAACAGTTAGTTTCTTCCGTAAATTAGGTTCTAGATTATTTTTAACGGGACGTGGAAGAGAAGCAATGAAAGAGCTAGATTCTAGATTAGATAAGTTGTCTAGTGAAGAGTTACAAGTTTTATTTGATGAATATAAAGGTAGTCAATTAAAGACGGATATGAATCATCAAATTAATCCTCTTATTTTAAATCGTTTACGTAGATATGGATTAGAAAGAGTTGATCAGTTAAATAATCAGATTCTAAATCATTATACAAGTTTATTTACTTTATTGGGACAAATTCGTTCTATTGAAGATAAATTAAATTCTCGTAGAGTTGGTAAGGCTGAGGCTGATGCTTATGAGAAGAAGAGGGTTGAATTGATTCATGAAGCATCTCTTCATATTCGTGAGATTTTAAATGATAGACGGGATGCCAATAATATTTTATCTAGTGGAGTTCATGGAATTGAAGAAGACTTTAAGGCAGTTTCTACTAAGATGAATTATGTTGGTTTACGTTTTAGTAAAACAAATGATTTTGATAATGAATTACAACATCAATTAGGTAATTTTGGAAAAAATTTAAATGTTGCTTTGGCTAATGATAATGATGAGGCAATTGTTCAAAACTTTATGGGACTTGAGAGTTGCTATTACAAAAATACAGATATTCGTGGTAGTATTGTAGGTCGTAGAAGTGTTGGAAGTAAATATTATTCTCCAATGGCACAAGAGTTTGATTATCGTGATGATCCATTCATTCGTGATTTATTAATGACAGTTGCGGTTACCTCTGCAACAGTAAGTGCAGTAAATGCTGTTCGTGTTCACCAAATTGAGAGTAGACAATTGTTGGATGAACAAAAGTCTAATGCAGATTCTGTTAATGCTATGAATGATAAGACGATGGATACTGTTCATGAAACAGGTCGAGATATTGCTTCTAAGCGAGATGAATTCTCAAAAGGAATGGAATCAAAAGTTGAGCAAGATGTTTTAACAAATGCGAATACACGGGAAAGAGCTCATTTAGATAGTACGAATTGGAAATTTAATAATGCATATCATGCGGCTGATCATGCTGGACATGAGGCTTATAATCAGTTCTATCAGGATGTTACAAACCAAATCAATCAAGTGGCTGATCAGTATGCTAAAGGTAGTATTACTCAAGCAGAGGCTCTTGAGAGAATGGCTCAAATTAGTAATGATGCTAATTCTACTTTACATGAGGTGGTTGATAGTAGTTTAACAATATTAAAAGATTATGCTGCTACTCATCCGCAATTTGATTTAAAGGCAGTAGAGGAGTCTATGGAATATTTAGTTTCTCATCCTACTGCTATTGCAGATATGAATCAAGCCATGGTTGATGTTACTAATATGGGAGAGGGTTTAACTTCTTTACAGGCTGCTCATATGGAGGCGTTAACATCTCTTCCTAGTGATATGGCATCTACTATTGTATGTGCTGCATCTTCTTTATTACTTGCATCTCATGTTGCTCAATCTATGAGACATAAGGCTCAAAGAAAAGGAGAATATGGTGATGAAGTAACTGATATGATGGATGATTATTTATCCACTTCAGAAGAAGAGGCTAAGGTTAATCGAAGATAAAAAGGTTTGAGTTTCAAACCTTTTTCTTGCTTTTTCTATAAACTATTGTATACTTAAAGTAATAGGAGGCGTTATGAGAAAAAAGAGGTTATTAGGAGCAGTTTTATCTGGTTGTTTTTTTCTTCTTTATTTTGGTGGACTTTTATGTTTGTTCTTTTTTAGTGGTTTATTTACTGGTGATGTTCCGCTTTCTATTTTTATCATTTTTTCCGTTGTTTTGGCAATTCCATTTTTTGGTGTATTACTTGCTTTGTATTATCGTATTCGTGAAATTCAAAACGGCGAAGAAGATGAGGCTAAAAAATATTAGGAGGTATGTATATGATTCTTGTTACGACAGATGAAATAAAAGGAAAGGAAATATCTGAGTCTTTGGGTATTGTAAAGGGTGAAATTGTTCAGTCTAAAAATATTGGAAGAGATTTTATGGCTGGGATGAAGACTCTTGTTGGCGGAGAAATTGTTGGTTATACAGAAATGATTCGTGAGGCAAGACAGATTGCTACAAAGCGTATGGTAGATGAGGCAAATTCTCTTGGTGCTGATGCAGTTATAGGAATTCGATATGGTTCTTCTGCTGTTATGCAAGGTGCTGCTGAAATTATTGTTTATGGTACTGCTGTTAAATTAAAGTAAAGATTTTCTTTACTTTTTTTCTTTTTTGTTATATATTGTTTTTGACGTTTTTGCAATTAAGCTATATGACGGATACCCCATGGTGTTTGACATGTGGCTTTTTTGCGTTGGAAAGGAGTGTGAAAGAAAAATGTCATTCATCGAGGTTAGACAGATATCAAAAACTTTTAGAATTGCTCGAAAAAAGAGTGGACTAAAAGAGTCTATAAAATCTTTCTTTAAGAGAGATTTTATTCATGTGAAGGCAGTAGAAGATATATCTTTTTCTATTGATGAGGGTGAGATTGTTGGCTATATTGGGCCCAATGGAGCAGGGAAGAGTACGACGATTAAAATTTTAAGTGGTATCTTAATCCCTGATTCTGGAGATTGTTTGATTGATGGTATTACTCCATGGAAGAATCGAGTTGAATATGTCAAAAGAATTGGTGTTGTTTTTGGGCAAAGAAGTCAATTATGGTGGGATTTACCAGCAGAGGATACATTTGATTTATTAAAAGATATTTATGAGATTCCAGAAGAAGAATATCAATCTACAAAAAATGATTTAGTCAATCGACTTAATCTTCAAGATATCATAAACATTCCTGTTAGACAATTAAGTCTTGGACAGAGAATGCGCTGTGAAATAGCAGCAAGTCTATTACATAATCCTAAAATATTATTTTTAGATGAACCTACAATTGGTTTAGATGCAGTATCTAAACAGATTGTAAGAGATTTTATTAAAAAATTAAATAAAGAAAAGAAAATCACAGTTATTTTAACAAGTCATGATATGGCAGATATTACATCACTTTCAAAAAGAATTATTTTAATAGGAAATGGACATGTATTATATGATGGAAGCCTGAAAAAACTTCAAAATCGTTATGAGTGTGAAAAGTATATTTCTATTAAAACAAAAGATAGGCTTTTAATTCATAAAAAAGGAATTTATCATAAAAAGAAAACGAAAGATGGTTATGATTTAACGATAAATACAAATGAAATTAGTATTTCTGAATTGTTAAATGTAATTTCAAAAAAGATTACGATAGATGATATTGAGATTGAAACGGATAATATTGATAATATTATTGTAAAACTATATAAGGATTATCAAATTTGAGGGCTTATTTTACTTATTTTAAATTAAAATTTATTAGTAGTCTTCAATATCGTATGGCAGCTCTTGCTGGAATTGCAACTCAATTTTTCTTTGGTTTTGTATATATTATGGTATATATTGCTTTTTATGAATCTGGTAGTCATCATACTCCAATGAGTATGGCTCAAGTTGTTACTTATTTATGGTTAAATCAAGCGTTACTTGCTTTGGTGAATCAATTTTCAAGAGAGGAAGAATTATTTAAAATCATTAAAGATGGAGGAATTTCTTATGAGTTAATCAGACCTAAGAACTTATATTTTATGTGGTATTTTAAGGTAATTGGACAAAGACTTGCGAATGTCTTATTAAGGTTTTTTCCCTTAATTATTGTAACATCTCTTTTACCAAGTCCATTTCATTTTGGACTTCCAGCATCTTTCTCCCATTTTTTATTATTTCTTTTTTCATTAGTACTTGGTACTTTACTTGTTACAGCACTTACTGTGTTTTATCCTATTGTTACTTTAACAACTATGAATGAAAAAGGAATTGTTAATTTAATGATATCCATTGCCGATATCTTATCTGGAATTGTTGTTCCTATTCCTTTTTTTCCTACATTTTTACAAAAAATCTCTTCTTTTTTACCTTTTCAATATATTAGTGATTTACCATTTCAATTATATGTTGGTACAATTTCTTTTGAAAAAGGTCTTTTTGGTATGATGATTCAATTTATTTGGATTATCTTATTTCTAATTATTGGTAACTTTTTCATGAATCAATCATTAAAAAGAGTTACAGTACAGGGAGGATAAATGAAATTATATTTAAAATCACTTTCTATGCATCTTAGAGGAGAATTAGAATATCGTGTAAATTTTATTTTATCTTTTCTATCCCAAATATTTGTTTTTTTTACTTATTATTTTATTATTCTTGCTTTATTTACAAAGTTTGATCATATTAAAGGTTTTACTTTATATGAAGTATTATTATGTTTTAGTATTATACAATTTGGTTTTTCTTTTAATGAAGTTTTTGCTAGAGGAATTGATAAGTTTGATGTTTTAATTATACATGGTAATTTTGATCGACTTTTATTAAGACCTAAGAATATCATTTTACAAGTTTTATGTAGTGATAGTGATTTTGTAAAAGTATCGAGAATGATTCAGGCTTTGATTGTTATGGGAATTGCTCTTGTTCATTTAGAGATTTCTTGGAATCTTTTTAGAATACTTTGCTTACTATTCATGTTGATTTCTAGTTGTGTTATTTTCTTTGGAATCTTTTTAGCCGCTGCAGCATATTGTTTCTTTACTGTTCAAGGGTTAGAAGTTAGAAATGTTTTTACTGATGGTGGAAAGCATATGGCTCAATATCCTATAGGGGTATTTCAAAAAGGATTTGTGTTATTTTTTACTTTTGTTATTCCATATGCTTTTGTAAATTATTATCCTTTACTATATTTTCTTGGTAGAAGTAATTCTATTTATTATGCTTTTTCTCCATTATTGGTTTTCTTCTTTTTATTTCCTTGTATTTTACTATTTTATTTTGGGATGAGGAGATATACTAGTGTAGGCTCTTAGGCCTACACTTTTCTTTTCGTTTATGATATACTTTTTTTAGGGTGAGAATGATGAAGTTAGTTGCGGCGAAATGTCCTTCCTGTGGGGCAAATATTAATGTAGATAGAAGTTTAAAATTTACAAAATGTGAGTATTGTAATACAGAAATATTGGTAGAAGAAGCAGTTGAAAATTTGTTAAAAGTTGAACTTAAAGATTCTCCTAGTTTGGATAATTATTTGAAACTTGGAAATCGTTATTATGAAAATCAAGAGTTTGAAGAAGCATACAAAGTATATTCTAAGGCAGAAGAAATTGATCCGGATAATCCAATTGTTGTACTTCGAAGAGGTCTTTGTCGTTGTATGGTATCGGATTATAATAATCTTGATATTATGGCTGCGATAAATGGGATGAAGACGTCTTATGAGTTAATGAAAAAAATGAAGTTTTCAAAACAAGATATCAATCAAAGTATTAATGATACTGGGACAGTTTTATATTTAACAAAAAAATATATTGTAGATGTTTATAATCGAAATCAGTTGAATAAAGAACAAACAAAGGGATATATTGAAAGGCTAGAAAAGTGTTTAGATGGTTATTTATATTTAGATCAAATTGTGGATGGAGATTCTGAATTAGAGGAGAGAATTGTTCATTCTATTATTGAAATTATTGATATTATTTTAGGTAATGCGAATAATTCCAAATATCAATTAAGTAGTTCTTATATGAATGAATTAAAAGCAAAAAAGAAAGAATATTTAAATCGAGTAGGAAAGACTTCTTATTCTGTTAAAAATACTATTTCAAAAGAAAAGGTAGTTGGAGTAGAGAGTAAAACATCTATTGTTTGGGATATTGTTTGTTATATTACTATCTTTTTCCTTTTTATTATGTTTTTAGGTTCTTTATTTAATGGAGAAAGTTTCATTACGATTTTTACTTGGTTTTTTGCTATTATTAGTTTTATTCCTCCATTAAAAAGATTTTTGATGAAGAAGTTTGGTAGTAATATGGGAATGATTGTAATTATTGTGAGAGTAATATTACTACTTGGTGCATTTATTCTTTTAGCCAGTGGACCTGTTGAATTTGAAAATACTTTTAAAGGAGAAGATGGGACTACTATTATTTTAAAAGAGGGAAAAGTATCTATTACGAAGGAAGATACTGTAATTCAAGGAACCTATCATTGGGATACTAAAGATAATGATTATTATATTCATGTTCAAGGAAAAAATTTAGATGAAGATATGGAGTATCGATATCGACCTAGTGAAGATGGTGGTAGCCTATGTCTTTTAGAGAATGATCAATGTTCGATGATTTATTTACCGGTAAAGTAAAATATGTAAAGTAGGTATGGGAACCTACTTTTTTTATGAAATTGATGATATACTTTATTTAAGATAGAGGTGTTTATGAGAAAAATATACTTTGCTTTGATTAGTATTTTTTTGTTTTTAGTTATACCGGTTGTTCATGCTGAGTCTAAATATTTATATGATGTCTTAAAAGAAGAAGCAGAAAGTGGAGGATTAGCCAAAGAATACACGAGAGAACATCATGATTCTTTTACTAAAGATCCAACTCATAAAATATACCACTGGTATGCCACAACAGAAGAAGAGGGATATGCAATTAATCGTAAAAATAATATAAAATTAGGTGATTATTGTTGGAAGATAATTAGAACTACTGATACAGGAGGAGTAAAAGCACTATTTAATGGTATTTCAACAAATGGAGAATGCAATGGTAATAATATGTCAATTGGTAAGGCTAACTATACTAGATATGAAGATCTATATTACACAGGAGCAGCAGGATATATGCACAATGAATTATATAGTCCAGCAGAAATAGATTTTTTTAAGTTTGGAAAACTAAATCAAAATGGAAATAAAATTGCTGAAGATGAATATACTGTAATTAGTAATAGTATTTCAGGTAAGACATGTAAACCATATTCATTTAATAGTTCAAATGAATGGACACTAAATACAGACTGTTTATATTATAATACAAGTATTACCTTAAAAGTAAATACTGCCGGTGATTATATCATTAATTATTCTTTTGATCCGGACTGGGATATAGACTCTTTGACTATATATAAAAACAATGTAGTAATAAATAATATTGGATTTGAAAGCAATAGTTCAATCATATTAAATGATATAAAAACAACAGATGAAATAAAAGTAGAGTTTGAACCATATAGACCATCAGATAATCGAACTGACTTAACTTTTAGTGTAGATAGACCAGTTGGTGAAATAATAGATACAAGGTATTATTTTGGAAATGATGTTATTTATTCAAATGGTGTCTATACCTTAAAAGACTATGTAAGAAATGATGGAACACAGACATTAAAAAATACACATTATTTTTGTAGAGATGGTTCTCTATCCTGTGAAAGTGTATTATATCTAATTAATTGGACTGATGATTTAAGAGTTGATTATTTAGAATTTACTGAGGGTAAGAAAATAGAAAATTTAGTTAATGATCAATTATATGGAGAAAATAAAAATAAGATTAATTCCCCTCTAAAAGATTTAATTGATACTTGGTATGAGCAACATATGCTGGCTTATTCTAAGTATTTTGAAGATACAATCTTCTGTCAAAAGATGATGCCAATCGATAATAATTGTTACATTAATAAAGATGGAGGAAGGGGAGTCTTAGAATTCATAAAACAATATAGTCATGCTAGTTCTGATACTGAAGATTATTTATATGATTCTACTTTAAAATGTGATCATGAAAATGGGATGTATAGCATGTCTAATCCAAGGGCTAAACTGAAATATCCAGTTGG
>AUXO017610684.1_pt1 | contig 19181 bp, 13 predicted proteins | sample 768731 | NCBI WGS metagenome assembly AUXO01 (sample SAMN02715735, study PRJNA202380) | gut metagenome | biome: sheep rumen | host: Ovis aries | place: New Zealand: Palmerston North
CTAAATAAGAACGCAGCTTTATGGCAAATTATATTTCCAGCGGGATTTGCACTAACCCCAGCTTTCGTAATTCCAACCATAATCATAACACCTAGCATGGCAACCTCACAACTTCCCGCCATGACAGCACTTTGTACACAGATTATAGCAGGACTTAAGGCAGCAACACCAGCAGCCTCAGGAACACATGCATCTTTCGTCGGAGCAGCAGCATTTACGCAGATTATCTAAAGAATGACCCACAAAAATGACGAAAAAATGTCACAATCCCTTATATATGATAGGTACTAATAAATCTCGGCCAGGGGATTCTCGCTCTTAAGAAGAGCGAGATCGAACTTCACTACGTTACGTTCGACTCGGCTTCGCATTGTAGTATTTCTATATTTCTTATTCAAACATTTTTATACTATTTAGCGAGACCTTGTTGTCGAGCGAATAGTAATGTCTATGTTTGTTTACCATTCAAGCATGATTCTCTAGCCGTGACTCACCGGGCTCCGCCCGAATACGGCTACTACATAGAAATGCTTGATTACCAAACAATGCGGTCAGCTTCACGGTAATGATGCGAAACTTGATATCGAGGCTTGTCCGAGATATCAATGAGGCGAAGCCGAACATTGAGCATCATAGTGAAGCCTATCGAGTCGGATAATTAGAAAAATTTAGTAGTAATACTTATTTTATATCTTCTTTGCCTTTATGATACTTTCGAGCATAAAAATAGTAATTTCACAGTCCTTAGGCTTTTAAATCCTTATGAATGAAAAGATAATATCCCAAGGGCGATTAGCCCCTTGGGAAAGATAAACTAGGAAGATCAGGACTTACGGACTGAAAGGACGTAAGAGGAGGAAATCGAAGAATGAAGATTTCCGAACTTAACAATTAAATTCATAAGGATTATGGATGTTAGAAATTTTATAAGAAGAGAAGATGGGAAAGTTGTAATACCCGTACCTCCAGGAATAAGATATATGGGGGAATGGAAAGATTTTAACCTAAGTTTCTTTGGAGATCAACCCTTCATAATAGATAAGCAAATTCCAGGATGTGGTTTTACTGAGTATTGTTTAGTAAGTAATGATGATGTAATATTAGCGTCTCCCAGAAAATTACTTCTTGAAAATAAAGAGGAACAACATGAGGGTGATGTCTACTATTTCAAAAATGATTGTGAGGAATTTGGAATTGATGTTGGAGTTGATAAAGATGTTTCAAAACTTCCTCCAGTAATGCCAAAACCAAAAATGGGATTATTGTCTTTTCAAAGTCTTCTGGATATGTTAGAGAAAGAAGAAAATAATGAAGAGGAATCTACTTTAGAAAAGAAGAACGAGGAAACTTTGACAAGGATGGAGATGAAACTATTAAGTTATATTAATAATAGACGTCCAGAAGGAAAGCCATTAAAAATTATTGTTACTTATGATTCTTTCAAGCATTTAAAGCGATATCTCTTGAAGAATAATTACATGAGTGATTTTAAGATAGTAGTTGATGAATTCCAATCAATTTTTGTAGACTCTAGATTTAAAGCTACAACAGAATTTGGCTTTCTCAATGAGTTAAGAGATGTTTCAAATCAAATCTGTTTCGTTAGTGCAACTCCAATGATGGATCAGTATTTGATGAGGCTCGATTATTTCAAAGGTTTACCATACTTTGAACTTAACTGGGGAATTAAAGATCCTGCTAGAGTGATGAAACCTGAATTAAAGGTGAGAAAGACACAGTCTATTAATTCTGAGCTTAAGAGGATAATAAGAGAATATAAGGAATGTTTAAGAGGAGAAAGAACTTTTGAACATCTTGCTAATCCGAAGACAGGAGAAATTGTTTATTCGAAAGAGGCAGTATTTTATGTCAATTCAGTAAATAATATACTTTCAATAATTAAGTCTGAAGGTTTAAAGCCGGAGGAAGTAAATATTCTCTGTTCAAATACAAAGGAAAATAGGAATAAGATTAAAAAGAAGTTAGGTAAAAAGTTTCTTCCGGTTGATGAGGATAAAATTGGTGAAGTTCCATTAAAAGGCATGCCACATAAGACTTTTACATTTTGTACAAGAACAGTTTACTTAGGAGCAGACTTTTATTCGAAATGTGCTAGAACTTTTATCTTAAGTGATGCTAATATTGAATCTCTTGCAGTGGATATTAGCTTAGATCTTCCTCAGATATTAGGGAGACAGAGATTGGTTGAAAATCCTTGGAAGAATCATGCAGAGTTTTATTTTAAGAGTTTAGGTCCTAGCAAAGAAGTTCTAAGAAGTGATTTTGATAAGCTATTAGAAAGTAAGATAAAAAATACTGAAAATACTTTATCATTATATTCGAAAGGATCCGAGGAAGAGAAAAGAACTGCTATTAATATGTATAGAGGACATATAATTTACGAGAATTATCGGAATGATTATGTTTCTTTAGATTATGATTACAATAACAAGACTTTTTATCCGGTGAAGAATGAATTAGTTTTTATATCAGAACAAAGAGCCTTCGATATTCAGCAGGTAGATTATAAAGATAGATTTACGGTCTTTTCTTCCTTAAGTGAAAACAGCGGAACTAGATTTGATGATATAACGAAGTATATTGTTAGTTTAAGAAATACAGACAGACCTTTTTCTGTACGCTTAAAAGAACTATGTGAGTCTAATTTTTCAGAAGAAGAAAAGAAGATGATTGCTCAGCAGGTTTCAGAAAAATTTGATAGGTTGTACAATATACTAGGACCTGAAAGATGTAAAGCTTGCGGATATAGATCTACTGAATTAGAAAGAGAGATAGATGTTCTTGCTTCAAAGGATAATATTTCTAAAGAGTTTTATCTTAGGTTTATGGTTGGGAAAAGATATACTAACATTGAAGCCAAGTCAATGATTGGTAAGATATACGAGGATTTAGGATTAGTAAAAAATCCGAAGGCTGTTGATCTTAATGAATATTTTGAAACTAAGAAGGTTCAGATATTTGATAAAGGAAATAAGTTTAATGGGTTAGAACTTTTAAGAATAAAGGAATAAAATAAAAAGAGAGTAATGAATTGAATTTTATAGGATAGGATATTTGTTACTCTCTTCTAATTGTTTTTGATTATGATATATGTTATTGCTAGTTCCGCTTTTAAGGGTGATAGCCTTGAAGAGCACGAAACAATTTTAAAGATCGGTTATACTAAAGATGAGAATAGGGAAAAGAGATTTTCAAACTATGGAACTCACAATCCGACTTATAAGATTCTCTACGAAATCTCTGATGGTACTGAAGAGGATGAAAAGGCCCTACATGAATATTTCAAGAACTATAAACATTATAGTAAGACAAAAGAATGGTTTAAGTATTGTGATGAAATCTTAGAATTCTTCAAGACTCACTCTACCATAGAATCAATCAGAGAGGATATTATTCTCTTAAAGAAAGAGACTCCAATAAGAAAATCCAAAGTTTTTCCTATAGTGTGGCCTTATATTGTTTCTATTCAGGAGGTAACAGGAAAATTTGATTATTCATTAGTTTCAGGCTATAGAAGTAGTCCTGATAATTTCTGTGAAGAGTGGATTAAAGTTTACTATCCTGAAGAATCCGAAAAGATATTAACTCGTTATATGGAGACTCAATTAAAGATAACTCCAGAGATGAAGAAATTTATAGATGATCTTAGAGGTACATCAATACTAATTAATCATAGATTAAAGAAGTTATGTGAAGCTACGGAATTTACAGAGGAAGAGAAATCAGTTATAGCGCAACAAGTCTCTGAAAAATTTGATAAGTTTTATAACTTATTAGGACCAGAGAAATGTAGAGCTCATGGATATAATACTACAGATATTCAACGAGATATAGAATATTTATTATCTTATGATAGGTTATTATCAGCTTTTTATACCAAATTTAGGGTTGGAGAAAGATATACTAATGTAGCTGCTAAATTAATGATAGGAGAGATTTATAATGACCTAAAGATATCAAAGAAAACCCCAAAAGCAACAGATCTATTTGAATATTTTATAGTTAAAAGAATTTTAATAACGGTTGATGGGAAAAAGGTAAATGGATTAAAGCTTTTAGGGATTAAAGACGATGATCCAGAAACGACGAAAGAATAAAATAAAAAGAGAGTAATGTTATAGGATATTTTTCTAATTGTTTTTGATCATGATATATGTAATGTTGAGTGCTGTTTGTCCTACTCCAGATTGTGCTGAGGAGGAGATAGAGTTAGGGATGAAGGTAGGTTACTTGCCGGATAACACTAAGTTTTGTATGATTAAAAGGTGTAATCCTACTGCGAAGATTATTGTTAAGATTAAGGGTGGTACTAAGAAGGATTTAGATGTTGTTCTAGATTTCTTAAGGGATTACAGTTATGAAGGGACGAATGAGTGGTTTCCATATAGTGATGAGGTAATGAGTTTTTTCAAGTCTCATCCTACTATTTATGATATCCGAAAATTTTTAGGGATATGAAATATTTATTGAGTGATAATACGGTCACATCTCAGGTAGAATATTATGTGATTGATCTTTTTAAGTTATACCTGAGTGTTTATCCTGGTGACATTCCTGGTGCTTCTTCGATTGGTTTTGACTTTAATCTTAGGGGTACATTCAAGGCGGACTTATCAAAGGAGGTAGAGTCTAGGATATCGAGTTTAGTGACAAAGTTTCAGACTCGTTTTTCTGGAGGCCTATCTTTCAAGTTAGAGGAATGTGACTTGATTGATGAGTCTCAGGTGAAGGTTGTAGTATCTTGTGGTAGGATACGAAGTGAAGATATTTTAGTATCGATATGAATAGTAAGCAAGATTATATTAGTATCTACCGTAAGATAGCTACAGGTTTAGATATTTACGGTGACAGTGCTGAGTTATTAATTCAGTTATTGGCAGAGTCGACGTACATAAGTGAGGTTGAGCATGTTGTTTATATGCAAGAAGCGTCCTTAGAAAAGTCTTCTCTCCTGAATTCTAAGATTCAGCACTGTATGAATGATATGTACAGTGTTTTTCGTGGTTCTTGTCCGAGGGTTATCTTGAGGTTTAGTCCCACGAAATATTTTGATCTTAAGCCTTTTGATGAATTAATTATCGGAAATGGGTTTAAGGTTTATTATCTTGGTTTCTGGGGTGATGGAGAAAATCAGGAAGGAACTGAGAGTGTTGCCTTATTGGATGGTTTTTGTTACGGTCCGAAGATAATTCCACCAAGTCTTTCAGGGGAGGATGTTTATACGGTGATTGGATTATTAGCAAAGGAGACGTCGGCAGGTGAGTGGTCGACAGATGAGAGCAACTTATATTATGTAGAGAACTTAGAGGAGGATCTTAGTTCTGATATGTGGTGTAAGATTCAGAATAATTATTGGTCTGTTACAAGGAATTTCAGCCAACATATTACAGATGCTATGGTTTTTGACTTGACTCTCCCTAGTTTTGGTTCTCGTCTTTATGTTGCAGATATCTTGAGGAGTGGAGCCTATAAGAGGGATCAGATAACTGTTCAGGCTAATATTGGGATTTCAGCCTTATGGTATAAATATAGTCTCTTGTCGGGGTATAATCAGGCTGAGCTTAAGAAATTGACTATAAAGGGTTCAGTTCCTGTCAGTTTTGGTAATGCTTTTCAAGGTTTCACTGAAGTTAGTCCTGGTTTGATCTTAGTTCCGGAAAGTTCTAGGGATACGGTTTCAACAATTCACTATAAGGCTAATCGAGATAGATATGTAAATTCGATTATTAGAACGAACAGTGATATTGGAACTGTCTTAGAGGAAACATACCCAAAGAATATTAAGCCTGGAGGAACGAGTTATCAGTTTTATTCTGGATCATCGGGAAGTGGTCTTAGGATTTATTATGTACCTCAAGATGAAACTAAGTTATTAACCGATTCTCAGATTGATTGGTTCAGAGAGGAGAGGGGAGCTTATTATGTGACTTCAAACTTAGTGGTTATGCCGGGGAGAAAGTATACAGCAGTTTTCAATCTAGACCTTGAGCTTTATTATTCTGAGAGTATAGATCAGGAAGTTCAGGAATTATTGAGCACTTATCAATATCGTTTCGGGGTTAACTTGGGGGAGAAGGAGGATGAGATTAAGGGCCTGATTAACAAGATTTCGAATGTTAAGCAAATTTCAGGTTTTTATATTACCTATCTTTCAGAATCTGGAAAATTACTTGATGATAGTGAAGTTTCCGAAATGATGGAAGGGTTATCACAGATCTACTATGTGATTGATTATGTGATTAATAGTAGAGTTCAGACAGTAGGATTATGAGAATTTATATACCCCAACACTTAAAAAATCTTGGTATATTTCGAGATTTGGGAAGAATGATTGAGGAGTATGAATCAACGTATGAGACTCCTGTTTCTAGTTTTTCCGGGTATCAGAGTTACATGAAGATTGATCCTGTTCTTAGATTTGTCAGTTTCTGTATAAAGAAGGGAGAAGATCAATCAGACTCAGAGTACCAAGCTATCCTAGATTATGTTACCCGTCTGTTTTATAGTGTACGTGGAACTAAGCGTGTTTTTGACTATATTTCAAGGTACCTAGGAATTAATTTTGTTGGGGAACCTATATATACAGTCAAGTCTATTAGTTTTTCAATAGCCAATAATACAGAGTGGTATGATGTTTCGTTGTTTAATTCTTATCTCATTGAGTTTTTGAATTATCTATTATATTACGAGAGTTTAAATTACAAAGTGGATTTAAGTCTTAAGGTTACGGAGAACAAGGACTTTTATTTGGGGATTGGAGTTAAGACTTATAAAATTTATCGGTTATGAATGTATTGATCAGAAATTCAAATTTTTCCGATATTAATAGTGTTAGATATTATACTGGCTATGTAACCTTGGAACCTACTCTAGTTCAAACTTTGATTAAGGCTGATACTACTGGTCTTAATGATTCTGACTTCATTGAGACTGATTTTAAATATATTCAATCTAAAGAGGAGTTTTTGAATCCTAATATCCTGAATGAGTTAGAGCGTGGAGATCAAACCAATATAAATGGGTTAGGTCTTGAGGGAGTTAAGAAATTTTATAGCACTTTATTTCCTACAATTATTTACGGGGTTGATCCTGGTGGAGGTGCTGTAGATAAAATTTCATATTTTAGCAGTAGTATTGATGTTGATGGGACTGAGACTTTCTGTTTTTTAGTTCCAGAAATTATAACCAATATTTTGTTGTTCTCGGATCTTAGTAATAATGCAAGGTCATGTTGTATTTCTATTTCATTTGATCCGGAAGATGAGGTTGGTCCGAAAATACTTTATCTTGTAGTATCATATTCTCCAGATTCTCCACGTATCTTAAATCTTAGTTGGAAAGCCTATCATGGAGACAAGAATCCGAATAGAGTAATGTCTGATTATGTATTGAGGAATGATTCTAACGTAAGTAATTGGAAAGGTTATCAAGAAAAGAATGGGTATTTATATTCTGGGATTTCATCTTCTTTGATAGGAACAGAGAAAGTAGTGAATCGACCAGTGTATGATCTTTTAAAAGGTTTTATTGGAGAAGAATGGAGTAGGAGTAAAAGATATTCAGTCGGAGATATAGCAAAAATAGGGACTACAGTATATGAGTCTCTTGAATCTAATAATATAGGGAATCATCCTTATTATTCTAAGATGTGGGTTATTAAGTCATGATAATAAATAAAAATAAAATTCAGGGTCTTTATCTATATGGTCCGGACTCTGGAAATATTGAATTCACCAAAAATGATTTTGTAGTTTCTGGTGATAGTATTTATGTGTGTGATGCTGAGAGAGTTTCTGGTATTGATCCGGCTGAAGATACTTCTTACGAGTATTATCATCCTTATCCAGGGTCTATGATTATATCAGCATCAGAATATCTTCAGTACGTAAAGAGTGGAGGTCAGAATAAGTATGTTTCTAGTCAGGCGATTAAGGGAATTCTTCAGAGTTATCAATTTGGTTTAGACATGGAGGGTGTTGTGGTAGATTATATCGATAAAAATGGAGATACTAGTCTAATCTTATCCTCTATCACTGATCGTCCTCTTGATAATCTAATGTTAACAAAGACCTTAAATCGTGGTATGATCAAAGTCTCTCATGAACTTGAACAGATAGCGGATGGTGTTATAAATGGTGAGTCTTTTTCTACATTATTCGGATTCTTAGAGAAAAAAGATCCTCGAAGTGGAAAACCTATCGAGTATCAACTTATCCTTTCCCAATATACCTATAAACAAACTGCCAATCTTTATATTAGGATTCAGGAGATGAGCAGTCCTTTAACGGGTGTCTCTGTTTATAGATATATGTCATGGTCTGAAGGAGAATTTCCGGAAGAGAATGGTGTTATTTCAGGATGGAGAAATGTTTTTAGTTATTCATCAGCCATTCAAAGTAGACTAGATGCTCTTCAACAATATTACAACACATTAGCAGTTCAATATGCTGCTCGTGTAGATTCTTTGCGTGGTTCTTTCAGATTTAGAGAAAAATATGCAGGAAGTACTTATGAATCTAATCATCAAAAAATTATTGGGAGTTTAGGGGAAGGGGTCTATACTGTATGTCTTGAAGGAACGGTTAATGGAGTTATTTATTCGGAATCTGTTACGGTTAGATTAAAAGATCAGATGTCTGCTTATCAGATTGGGTTTTCAAAGTTAGAGGGGAGTCTTAGATTATCTTCCGGTACTATTGAATTAGTATGTGATGGAGATATAACTAGATTCGTAAGTATTTATGAAAGGGAGGAGAGGTCATGAGTGCTTTAAAGATAGTAAATACAAAACCACAACTAGCCAGAAATACCATTTTTATGATTAGCCAAGGACCTTCTCTAGTCTATCGAGATAGTAATGGGAGAATTGTTTATTTAAATGGTGGCGGTTCTCCTAGGTCCAGATTAATAAAATGTTCTGACTTAAAAAGAATTTTATCCTCATATTTTATAAAAGGAACTAAGTTTATCACTAGTATCTATAACCCTACTCTTTACTATCTATTTCCTGGTAACTCGAGTAATGATATCCTTTTTAATTCTGATAACGATTTTATACCAACGATTCCTACTATGGATTTATCTAGGAGAGAAGTGGATGGTTTTGATAGGGTGAATTTTCAGAGGGATACTACAATAACTCAGGAATCTGTTAGAAGTATAAAGGCTTGTGATAACTGGCATGATAATCTCTCCGAGTATGACACGTTGAATGAGAAAATAGCTGAAAGGGTTAATGATATTTTCGGATATTATAAGTCTGATTTTGATGTTGAAAAAGAGATACAGGATAAGATAGGGAGTTATTCTGCTGATGTGTCTACTAATTCTATTGTTGTGACCTTAACCTCTGAAACTACCTATACTGATACTATAAATTTGGAGGATTGGATCTATAAGTCGGGAAAAGACTCAAAGAGAATTTCCGGTAAGCTTGACATTTCTTATATGTATAGTATTGGAGGACAGATTTATAGTGGAATGCAGACCATAAAAGCTTTTCAATATGAGGAATTTCTTAAATCTACTAATAGGATTATAGATTTAGGAAAAGTACAGTTAGAATATATGAATTATGTTCTAAAAATATATCCCTTATTAAATGAAGTGGATGAGGCAGTTATTAGTGATTGTACATTGACCATTGGAGTGTTATGAATAGAGTATATAATAATTATTTCTTTGGTTCTGTTTCTCAAATTTCTAAGTGTTATGAAATTATTCTGTTTAATAAATCTGAATTCAAAGAAATGATTTCTCTTTACAACTTAGAGAATTTTTATACTAAGAATCTTATTGGAAATTCGACTAAGTTTGTTAGGATATATAGAGGATCTGCTGAATTACCTTTTGAATATAAGAAACAATTGCCAGAGGGTTTTAATATAATAGTCTATATTAGTAATGTTTCTGGCTCTCCCATTGGTTATGCTGAGTTTATGAATATTCAGGGAGTTGGTGTTGCTTTGAACATTACTATAAGTATTAGTAGAAGTCTCGCGGGTCAATTGGAACTTATAATAGAAAATAAATTAGTAGGAAAAGATCTCTATAGAAAGTATACCGGGAAAGAACTCTATGAGTATTCAACGATTGGAGAGATTCGGGATAAAAGTTATAGGAATCTTTTTACTTCAGATGTTGGCAGAACTGAGAGCGACCTTTATGGGTTTATCATGAGTCTTTCTGGATTTATAACAAAATCTGAAAATTGGAGACTCAAGGTAAAGAAAAATACAGAGATTGATTCTGGGTTGAGTAATTATAATATTTGTTTCTATAATGGATCTCTAGTATTGTCTGCTTGGGGAGGATCTTCTTATAAGATATATCCTTTAGTAGGCACGGGAGATATTATAGAGGGTAGTACTAATAGAGAGATAAAACGAATAGAAGGAAGATACTATTTTGATACAGAGGGAAATTTATTGGATCTTGTATCTGGAGTTATGATAGAGAAGAACAAGAAAATTTTAGTGTGCGATTTTTTAGACCCACATTGTCCTATTTATGATCTTCCTACATTCTATTCCAGTTCCACAATATTAAAGTATATTCCTGAAATAAATAATATATACCTCGACTTGAACAATTATTTGAAGTCAGGCCCAATTACTATACACTCTAAGATTGGTTCTTGGTTTGCCCTAGAGACTGATTATGGCGGAGTTTCTTTATATACCGTAGTTTCTCCTACCTCAGTTATTTATATGACAGAGAAAGATTTGGAGAAGGCTATTTTTGTAGGAGACCAAACCATAATAATTCATGAGCTAGGAGATGGAGATCATGAAGGGTACTATATGATATATAATACCTCAGAAACTCAAGTTTATACTGAAAGAGCGCGAGAAGTATTGTTAAATGGAAGGCTTGACTGGTGGGATGATCAATTTAGATTCTGTTATCTTGATACTGATGAGGATGTAGTTCATTTTGATGAGTATTATGGGAATGATATGGTCCCTATAATCTATGAGAATGAAGAACTAAGTAATACAGCGTTGATGAAGTACAGAAGAAATGTATATCCTGTATGTGATGGAATACCTAATTTAGTAGGATCTTATGGAGGGTTAATTTTCTATGAGATTAACCACAAAATAAATTATTTATAAAATAGATGGAAGTAAGTTTTAGTCAATCTTTTCTCACAGACTTAGAGAGAATAGATAATAAAATAGTGATAACCGACTGTGTATTGGATTCGGAGACTTCTTATCATCCAGAGGTCGTTTGTCATGAAAATGTGATGCAAGTTTGTATTGTTGATGTTGGGAAGAGTGTGTGTAATAGACTAGACTTTTACTATAACGATGAGATAGCCTTTACGATAACAGACAGCTCTACTATATCTCTGAGTCAGTATAGGACAATTTTCGTTGTTACTCTTCCTCAAAAACCAAAAGCTGTTATTGAATGCCCTTGGATAACAGAAGACACAAAATTCTTAGAAAGTATTGGACAAGAATTTGGATGTAGTTTCTATAAAGATATAAAAATTTCAAATGATTCTCTCGTATGGAAAGAATCTCTTAATAAATATTCAATAGATAGAGGAATTCAAGACAATCATTTATATGATGTAGAACTTTTTGATACTAAATCTGGAAGTCTTGAAGAAAGAGCAATTAAGTTTAAATCTTATCAGAATATAACTATTAAACAGGGGAATTGGAGAGTAGATACCATAAAGAGAACTTCTGTAGAAAAACATGATGCATATTCTGAGATTTCTGATTCATCTTTCCTTGTTTGGGATAGTCCTATGATTGATTCTAAAGTTGACCTAAGTATTACTCCAAACTGTATAGATAATATAGGGAAATATGTAGACCCGGGGGAAGTAATCTATGGTAATACCGATTGTTTCCAGTATACCAAATATCAATCTAGCTTACGAGGGTTTAGAATCACTGGAACAGAAGGGACTAGATTTGAGGTTCTGTTTAATAGAGAGTCAATAAGAGGTAATTATACATCTTATTCAGGGATTATCGGAGAGGAAGGAAAAGTAGAGATAAGAATCCCTGAAGATCTTCCCTATTATCATTTTAATGGTATAGTTGCTATAGGTCCGAGCAGGGTTACTTCTTTAGAGACCATCATGTATCTAGAAGAAGTTATAGAAGAATATGTTCCTAATCCTGATAAAACTTATGTAGTTGATTTAAATAATACTAAGGTTAATATAGATGTAGAGGGTGTCTGCGAATATATTGAATATGAAAAGTACTTAGGAAAAATAACCGAAATTGGAAGAGGTGAAGAAAGTATAAGAAGTGTTCCAGGACTTTCAATTGATCTTGTTAAAACAGATGGATTAAATGCTTCTATAGATTCTCAATGTAAACAAATCGTCGTCAATCAAACTACTAGAACAGGAAGTGAGGTTTATTATAATACATATCAAGTTTCTATAAGTAATAATATTGAAGTAAATGGAAACACAATGTCAACTTCACAACTTCTCTCTGACTATAAGATAAGGATAGAGCAAGTAGGAACAGCCTGGAAAATTCAAAACTCTCCTAACTACATAAATAATAGTGATCAGATTGGGATATATTTGTTAGGTTATGAAGCTGGTTTAAACCGAGTTCTTAAGTTGATGACGAATGACAGGAATGCTATATCTCGTATAACACCAGAAGTTATCCTAGAAACACAGACAAGAGATTTATTCACTTTTTATGTATCCACAGGAAGTTATAGTTATATTGATGGGGAGAAATGGATGGTCTATAGCCTTACCATCAGAACAAAAAGTCGGAATGATGAAAATAGTTGGAGACCTCAAAATGAAAGTGGAGATCCGTATTTAGTAAGGATCAGGTATAATAACATTGAAATACCATCACTTTCCTTCTATCTTATTCAGCTAAAGAAGATAGAAAATGATATAGAGGTATGGGAAGAAACTCTATCCCCAGGTAAATTTTCATATGCAGATTCAATAACAATTCTAAATTCTCTTGTAAAAAGCATAATTGTAACGAAGAAGTCATCAGATTCAGCCCTAAATTGGTATTATCATGATATAAATAATACAAATAGGTTCTATATCACTAATCTGAGTTCTATGGTTACTAATACTGGCCCTGAGTATTTAATAGATAATTACACCAAACTATTAGACCTTGGAACAGGAGAAGATAGAGAAATTTATAGTAGAGTAATCAATGTTAACAGGTCAGATCAGATAGGAAGCTTAGGAGTACTGACTATTACTGAATCATCCTCTTATCCTGAAAGCTGGAGAGACTTAATTGATAATAATACGATAAATATAGAAGTAAGTAGAGAGTTAGATAATATTTATATTCAAGTTGGTATTTTTCCTGGATTAATGAAAAATGAGGATTTGGAAGTATCAGTAAGTAGAATCGGACTTTTTTCATTGTATGTTAGATCAAATTTTAAATTTGTAGTTCAGACTTTTGGAAACTTAAAAATATACTATAATAGTGAGACCCTCCTGGATCAACAATACATATTTAATGGATATTCTACCAATAATCAATTTAAAATTGCTCTTTTAAAGTTAGATGAAGAGAGCAGTATAGATGATTCTTACATTGAAATTAGAAGTGGAAGCTTAGTCAGAAAAGTAACCTTGAAAGTGGAGGGTCCGGAAAAGTATCATGATTATTGTACGGAAGGTGTAGAAAAACCAAACCTTATAAGAATCTTTGAGAATGGGTCTTTTGTTCCAGGCATCTCTAATAATTTTGTCTACAGTTCTACTACTACTCCAAAATTCACTTTTATTGGCCTTTCTGAAACTAATGTAACAACTACTCCTTCCTTTGATAGTTCTACTAATAGCGGATATTCTCATCATACAAGTACTATTCCTATCTCTATCCCAAATTATAGATCCTTAAGCTTCTCTAAATACCCAATAGAAAGTTTTGGTAGCTTACAAGAATCATCCCTTAGTTATTCTAGTGGAGAGATTATAGATACTGAAGGAACTACTGGACCTTTAGAGTATTTGTTTTATATGAAGGGAAAAAAGCATTACCTTTGGTGTGTGGATAGTATTGATAGAGGATTTTCCAATATATCAGACCCCGTATCATCTAGTACTATTAGAAATCTGTTCTTGGAGGCTAATGGAGAAACTGGAACAATGTTATATGTGGTCTCGAGATATAGTGTAGAGAATAGAACTTTTATAACGAATAGACCAGAGACAAACGAGATTAGACTTTCTCTTAATGATCTGGAAGCGCTCATTGAAATATCCCCACAACAGAAAATAGCATTAGATCAGAGTACACAAATAGAGTATGCAATTCCGATAAAGGTGAGTTGTAATGTGGTGAATAATAATGGCAATGTTTTCTTAGGGAGTGTTGCGTATGGAGCAGAAACCGTTGTAACAGATGATTCGATAGGTGACATTATTGTAGTTCCAGATAATATAATAAGCAAAGAAGGAATTGATGGCAACTATATTAGATCTCATATTGTAGGAAATAGTGAGTATAATCTAAGAATTAATATCTACCAGAAAGGAACTTTAACGGATGTATTAGAGCAGTATTATTGTGATATCCCTAACTATATTGGTATTGAGAAGAGGACCATGTATTTTATACCTCAGGTTGGAACAGATATAACAATTTCCTCTGTCACTACTAGTAAATCATATACAGGAGATGGAGCAGATCTTTGTACTGTTAGCTCTGAATATGGTTTTCGTTATTTCTTAGTAACCGTCGAAACTGAAGAGAGAGTGAAGGATTCCGATAATCACTGGTTCCCTTATGATCCTATGCATCCTATATCGGATCATGATTCTATAATAGGGAATACGAATTATGAAGTTGGAATACATGTCGACTATAATATTCCAGAAAGACAACCCGACACTATAAATCCTGAAACTGGAGAAATCATACCAGGTGAGATTGTGATAGTATCAAAAGAAAAGAACTTCACTGTCGAGTTTATGAGGTATGGCTGCAATTTCGGATTCTATGCTGAAGGTTATATAGGTTTTGGTAATATAAAGTCTGGGGTATTAGATGTTCATAGTGTGGTTGTTCCTGCGGAGGGTGGTAGAGTTTTCCTTCATGCCGGTATTTTCTATGCTGTGGATGGAATTTGGGAGACTGAAGCTTTACGAGTTCCCTCAGAGTATAAATTCATTGGAGATAATACACCTTCTGAAGTATATTGGGAAGATGGAAACTTAGATGATGAAGGAAACCTCTGTATAGTTATTCCACCAAGAATTAGGGATGACCTTGGAAATAAAGAGTATATTCTGCAGGTAACACAACCTCATGAGTATTACCCAGTTAATCTCTACCTCTCATTATCACAATTACCTTTCACCAATCCGCCCGACACAGACCAGGAGAATTATAAATTAATGTTCTTAAAGGATAACTTAAATATATACTCCAGTGGAAAAATAGAGGGTGGAGATGATAAAATATACTTCTCACATAACCTGAATCGTGGAATATTTGACAGAGTAAAATTTGATTGGGTAGCACAAGATGGATATACAATTCCTACCATACCTGATGACCTTACTGAGCTAGAGGAAGATGAAAGATCGTATGATGAGGGTTATGTTAAATTCAAGTTTAAGCCCAATGGAAGTAGGACCTTTATAAGGGCAAAAATACGAGCAATCTTTACGAACAATCAGAATCAGGAGGTTATAATAGGAGAGTTGCCGGTTATGATGGGGTATTATTGTCTGGAAGCCTATTATCGCAATGCTTTCTTATGGAGTACGGATGCAAGCCAATATATGGAGACTAAGGATTATGTTTCTAGAGTTTCCTATAAGTTGTTAAAGTTATATAAGAAAACAAGTGAAACAGGTTATGAATATCTGTACCTTAATTCCAGAGCTCCATGTAAATCTGAACTTGATAACTCTGAAGCTACTTTGGATTACGCTGGAGGACGAGGAGTTTTTTACTTGAATGCTTATAGAAGAGAATATTACGATGCAGAACCAGAACTAGATCCAGAGCCAGAACCCGGAGTATCAGAGACAGAACCAGTGGTATCAGAGATAGAGTCAGAACCAAATGCAGAGACAGAACCAGGAGAAGAAAACCAGGACAGACTCATAATGGACGACGTATTTCATAGCGTAGATCTCATTAGTCTTTCTCCTCAGGGTATATTAGAATCTTCCTCCGTTTCTTATAGTGGAATAATAAAGTCGAATGATCCTGATGCCCTAATTCATCCAGAGTACAATCATGGAAATAATCACGTAACTAGTGAAAATTTTGGTATTGCCCCTTATGTTGAATTTAATTATCAAGTAAAGAAAGATTATATTCGTGAGACTATTGGACTGAGTGAATCTTGTAAAATTAATTTAGAGGAACCTGATACTGGGGATATTGCGGAGTTCTATCTTGCTACTTCTGCTATAAAACGAGGAAGTGACGAGAAATATAATATTGAGGACCTTGAGTTTAGTGATTATAGCCTTAAGTTTGATTGTAGAGGAGGATATAAACAGGTAACATTCTCTCCAGCATTTTTCAGCCGTAATAAAATAACCTTAATCGGATCAGAGGCTTTTACGTCTTGGGTACAGGCTAAATATGTAACGGGAAGTAACTTTATATCATTCCTCGCAAAAGAAAATATCACTACCTCCATTAACCAAGCCTATTATAGAACGGCTCAAGCTAGAGTAGAGGTATTTGATCCTAGAGACTCAAACTCAGAACCAGATCCCATCAAAACTTTCTATATCAACTTAGAACAAGAACCGGATATAGCTCAAACGGCGAATAATAATCAGGTAATGATAAATGTTAGTATCGTGAATGAAGAAAATTCCGAAATTTCCATAACGGGTGAATTCAAGTTCTACGTGAAAAAGGTTATCAACTCAGAGACAAGAACGGCTGGAATATGGATAAATCTTCCAGGAGCCAACAGTCAAACTAATATAATAACCATAGGAGCAAGAAGTACTATAAATCAGCGAGCATTACTTTGTTTTGGAGATGATGTTAACCCTAGAGATTTTCTTTCAGGCACTATCCAAGATATCAATACTGAAGCTTATCGTTATGATGAATCGTATAATGTATCTTATCCGATGCTAGTAACTATGGGATCGCCTTCATCATCGCCAGGACAGTTGATATTTGAAGAGGGAGAAAGTTATGAGATTTACCTCAGATATTCTCCATACACTCCTCCAAATAATTAGGAAAGAAAGTGAGATAGAGGTATTTAGTGGACAATGTTTAAACAGTTACTCGAATATTTAGGAACCATATCTGACAACTTTATAAAACTTGATAAGAAGATAGGTTTTAATGGAATTTTGAAATATGTGATTCTTACTCTAGTAGTTATAGGTCTGCTTAATTTCAGATCTATAGTAAAGTTTGGTATAGAGGTGGTTGGACAATTACAGGAAGAAATACATAGCGACAAGCTAGTGAAACGTGATGAGCTTATGGGAGAACTCCTACCCTTACTCTCAGAATTTCGTGGTTATTGTTCAGCAGATAGAATCTTATATTTTGAATATCACAACTCAAAAGAAAATTTAGTTGGTATTCCCTTTAAATATTTAGATCTTCTTCTACAGTGCAATGGTTATGGTATTTCTCCTGTAACAAGTGGAAATTTTAGAGATATAAATTCTGGTCTTATTGTTGAACTATATGAGAAAACTAAACTTGGAGATTTCGCTTACTATGGCGGAGATCTTGATTATGAGTTTCAAACAAAGTATCCAGGAGTTTATTCTCTTTTCAAGGAAGTCGGGGATGAAACAAAGCAGAGAGTTTTCATGAGTATCCCCGGCATTAAGCAACCTCTCGGACTTATTGTTATCGAATGGGCTGAAGAGGTTGATGATAGAGATCTTAAGAAAGTGCAGGATGCGTCTAAGATTTTTATTCCTAGAGTTACTGCCTTAATAAATTCAAAAGCTATAGATTAAATGAACGACGAGGTTATTTACGGAGAAGACATTACATGGGGTAAGTATGGAAAAGACCTGATCCCCTCTCCGATTTATCAGGTTTATCGTATTAAGGGTGTTTGGACTGGTGATGATGAGTCCTTGTGGTATTCGTTCGAGCCAGGAGATGGAATTGATCCTTCAGAAATTGCTATTGTGGATGCTGAGGATGAGAGCAAGACTTACACAAAGATCGAAGTTAATAAGTACGGATATGCTGAAAATGTTGTGAAGGTTACTATTACCCCTTCTGAACAACTTGCAGCTCTCTATCCCGCTGCTACTGTGAATATTGATGGTAAGTTCCACGATCTCGCTTATCTCGACAATCCGATTGAGTTCTATATGGATAAGAATCATCGTATTAGCATTGAGTGGGGTGAGGGATTGATTGAAACCTTCCGTGTTGTAAAGCTGTAAAACACGTTCGGAAAGGTCTTAAACCCTTAATGATGTGAGTAGAAAGTGAGAGAAGAGCTACTTGCAGAATCAGAGAGAATAGATTGAATGTTATAAAAACACAGGGATCTATTCTCTCTTTATTTTAAATAAAAATAAATTCTATGGCCGATATTATAAGAATTGCCCGTGATAAAGTAATTGAAGATTCTAGGGTAGCAGCACTCCTATTCCTGGATTTTCAAAAACATCTCGTGGGTCAACAGTGGCAGGTTAGATACTATCGTGATGAAAGAAAAACTAATATTGAGACATTAGTTGCGATAGGTATTAGAAATGGTACCGGAAGAGATAGTTATAGAGTTATCTCCTATGGTACATATATAGCAGTCGTCTCTATCTCTGAGGAACTTCCGGACGTATCACAGATGGTCCACGGTGAGATTTATATTGTGAAAGCTAATGATGTGTGGAATTATGTGACTGTCCTGGATGATACTAGGAGATTTGATCCAATATCTGGTGGTCCCTATGCTTTCTACAACCTAGAAGACGGTCATGTTTGGTTTTATACTGAACATAACATGCCAGGTACCCCTCAATATCCTGGAACATTTAGAAGAGACGATAATTTCTATACAAGAGAAGAACTAGATAAGTATATTGAAGAGACCGGGGGAGAAATTTCAAGAATTATAGAGAGACTTGATGAACATGATAGAATACTTCAGGAACATAGAGAAGAACTAGATTATGATTCTGTCTGGTTGAAAGATCTAGATAG
>AUXO012038861.1_pt1 | contig 19174 bp, 7 predicted proteins | sample 768731 | NCBI WGS metagenome assembly AUXO01 (sample SAMN02715735, study PRJNA202380) | gut metagenome | biome: sheep rumen | host: Ovis aries | place: New Zealand: Palmerston North
TATGTAATTCTTTCCTACTATTTTTAATTTAATATTAACTATCTTTTTATTTGTTGATGTTTCTTTGCTATAATTTGTTAACCAATTTGCAGGTTTAGATGCTGATTGTGTTACATTATATCCTGCCACTCCATTATCAGCATTTAAAGTAACCTTTATATTCTTATTTTTATCAACACTACCATTATTATTTAGTTGTTTGTTATCATATATCATTGAAATACTTGGAAGACCTGGTTTAACTGTTAATGTCTTTGTTTGAGTTTTTCCTTTTTTATCTATAACCCATATATAATTTTTTCCAACTGTAGATAACGTTTTGGTTACTGTTTTTGAATTATTACTTTTTTCTTCTTCATATTTAATTTGCCATTTTGTGGGCTTGGTTGCTGATTGTGTTATATTATATCCTGCTACTCCATTATCTGCTTGAAAAACAAATTTGATTTTTGTACTTTTATCTATTTGAGCTCCACTTTTTACTATTTTATTATTAGAAGCATCAAACATTGAAATTGTTGGTGGATCACCATCTACAGTCAATACAACTTTTGATATGTTACCTGCTGTGTCTTTCACCCATATATAATTATCTCCAACTGTAGATAATGTTTTCTCTATTTGTTTTAACTTTTCATTACTTGAAATTTTATAATTTGTTTCCCATTTTGTAGGTTTATTGACACTATAAGTTACTTGATATCCTGAAATTCCAACATCATCTTTAAAAACAAATCTTATTTTTGAACCTTTTTTTATAATATCTCTATTTCTTATAGTACCTGTTTGTCCAATATATTCCATTGTAATTGTTGGCGCATTATCTGCTGGTTTTGTTATATTTAATACTGTTCCAGCAGCATTTCCTGATTTTATCGTTACTTTTGCATTGTTTGATGTTAATATTATTCCTGTACCGTTAGATTTTTCTTTGCATCCTGAAAATGAAAATCCATCTTTAGAATATAATTTACTTGATGATTTTCTAGCTTCTGTAAATATGTTTGGATAATTATATTCTTTAGCTGTACGTATTAATTTTGCACTAATTGTTTGCTCCTTTAAATTAATTTCATTATACTGACTTAGTTTTAAAGACGTTACATCGGAAATTTGATTATGTTGTAAATCTAATTTTTTTATTTTACTCATATTTTTAAACACACTAACGTCTTTTATAGAATTATAACTTAAATCTACTTCTTCTAGAACATCCTTGTTTTTTATCAAATCAGATATATTGGTTATATTATTATCAAATACACTCAAATATGTTAATTTTGGTAATTTGTAATTGAGTAAAACTTTAAAATCTGCATCTGACATTTCGCACCTATTAATACTCAAAGCCCTAAAATCGTTAAATATCAAGTCTAATGCACTTATAGTTTTAGTTTTATCTGTACAAATCGTTCCACCTGGATATTCAATGCATAAACCTTTTAATTTGTTATAAACTTTCTGACTACTAAATTTATATGTATTTATTTTTTTATTTCTATCTGCTGATACATAACCGCATATTTCTTCATTTACTGTATAATCTTCATAAGATATCCATTGGCATCCTCCTTGTAGATTGTTATTTCCTCTATGATTCATTATTAACCATGCACCATTATCTATTGGTTTAACCCACTGTCCATCTTTATTCTTAACTTTAAAATTATTTTTACTATAATTGTCATCCCAACCAATTATTGCAATAGCATGTCCACCTGTATCTTTCCAAGATACTGTTCCATCATCATACTGTGAGTACCTAGTATTATAATTAGTATCTCCTAATTCATCTCCTATAAATTTTCCATTTGTCCTTATTGAACAATATGCAGCCCCACTATTCATTACATATTTTTTTACTGAATCTCTTATTTGTTTTAGTTCACTATCTGTAACTTTTTTGCCTGTAGCTGCATAAGTTACTTCTTTAGATCTAACTCCATTTTTTGTAACAGCTTTAACATATATTTTTGGAAATTCTATTATTTCATGAACATAAACATCTGGTGTTAACTTATCCATTAATTTAGCTACTTCTTGTTTCTTTGCAGTAGTATTATTATAATAGTTTTTTCCTGATAAAGTTACTCTTTCATTCGTTCTTTCACCATTATAAAGTGTAAAACTACATTTACTATTTAATACAGGTCCGTCATTATTTTTAAAATACTTTAAAGCTTCATCTGTAAAATCACCTCCTTTACCGATTTCTCGAGTATTAGCATAATTTTTTCCACTATATTTAGAAGCCACATAATCTAAATGAGCTTTTGATAAAAGAGAATAAGTTGATTTTCCTTCTTTTTTGGCTAAAAATGTTTGAAGTGCCATCATTGTTGCATAGTTCCAACAGGTTCCCCCTACTTGAGGTTCTGAATTTATAGTTAAATTACCATGTTGAGCAAGTTTAAATGGATTACTACTTCTCATATCGTATGAAACAGGTATTGAAGTTGCCGAAAAAGACTCTTGCTTCATTTCAACTAGATCTATACTGTCTCCAGGATTATTAGAAGATTCCTTTTTAGTATCAGCATTTACCTGATAATATAAAAATCCATATGTATTTACTAAAAAAACTTGAATGAATAACATAAGTGTAATAATTAATACCTTTTTAGTTTTCCTCATTTTCTTTCCCTTTCATATTAATAATATATTCTTACTTATATTATATATAGGAATTATTTTAATGTAAATGTCTGAAATCACCTGTATTTATTCATTTTTTCTTATTATATTACGGAAATAAATTAGACGTATTTTTTTATTTAAAATTATTTTTTCATTACATTTTTGTTACAGTTTTATTAAATAATTTTTAAATTATTACGCATACTCTAAGTACAAGTTTTTTGAAAATTTTTTATTGATAATTTTTTTATAATATGTTATTATATTGTAAATTAATATAAAGGAGGATTTAATATGGCAGCAATATTATTTATTCTATTAGGTGTTTTCTTATTTTTTATTTTAGCAGTTATCATAATAGCTGTAATATATAATGGTTTAGTTCAAGCTAGAGCAAAAGTTGACAACGGTTGGAGCCAAATAGAAGTACAATTACAAAGAAGATTTGATTTAATTCCAAACTTCGTAGAAACAGTAAAAAAATATATGCAACACGAATCTGAAACATTTGCAAAAATTGCAGAATTAAGAACAGCTTGGGCAAATACTACATCTATTTCACAAAAAGCTGAAATAGATAATCAAATGTCTACTGCTTTAAAAACAATTATGGCTGTTTCTGAAAGCAATCCAGATTTAAAAGCTAATCAAAATTTTTCAGAATTATCTGAAGAACTAAGAAATACAGAAAATAAAATATCATTCTCTAGACAATTCTATAATGATACAGTAACAATGTATAATACAAAAATCCAAGTATTTCCTTCAAATATAGTTGCTGGAATGTTCCATTTCACAACTCGCGAATTATTTAAAGCCGAAAGTGAAGAAACTAGAAAAAATGTAAAAGTAGATTTTGGAAATAATTAAAAAACCGAATTTTAAACTTTCTATATTTATATTGTAGAAAAACACTTTATAAAAAGAAGTTTTCTAACACAATATTAAAACGGGACTAATATCGAAATATTTGTCCCGTTTCTTTTTTATTATCTAACGAATCCATCATTATCTTTTTTTGTTGCTATATTATTTTTTTCTCCTTCTTCAGGCTTTTCATTTTCCAAAAAGAAATCTTCTATTCGTTTATTAAAAATTTCATTATTAGAAGATAGTATTTTACTTCCAATATAGATTGAAGGTCCTCCATCTATTAAACCCTTATGTTTTATATAATATTCTACATCGAATTCACCATCTACATCTCCCTTTTGGGCATAATTTACTATACTTCTTAAATTTGGTAATAGCGCTCGTGTATCTGGTCCTTTTATCATATTATCTAAATTATCATAATCGATTCCTATATGTTCATTAGTAGCAGAAGGGTATCCTGTAACTTCAAAATCCTCTCCTCTATCTATCATAGATTTTTGAGTTGTTAATAATTGTCTTAATAAATATGGCCAATCAGATATAACAACTAGTCTTTTTAGTTCTGGATTCTCATTTCTTAAATCTATAAACTTTTCAACTGTATATTCAGCATTTTCTTTACTATTTTTAGAATGTTCATCTCTATATAAAGTTAGATCTTGCAATGTTGAAGTTTCTTGCATTTTGCTTTCCATCATATCACTTTCACTTTGCCTAATAATAAAATCTTCAAATGCTTCTTTAGTTATATCATATTTTTTATATAATAACTTAAATTTTTCTTTTATATTATCCTCAGATATTTCATCTTTAAATCTTTCATTTTTCATCCAATGACTATTACCACTTAAAATAATTCCATTGCTTAAATCTACATACTGAGATAACTTTTCTAATCCATTTACTCTTCTAAGTATTGCATCTGTTCTACCGCCATATACAGCAATTAAAGATTCTTTTTTTATTGGTTTTTCCATTTCTATTCTATTTTTTAAATCTATTAATGGTCCAAACATAATATTATAAATTTGTCCTATAGTCAATTTATACAACTTTTTTTCATTAAGGTCTTTTAATAAAATACTCATTTTTCCCCCTTTTATAGATTAAAAATTTTCATAGCATTTTTATATGTTAATTCCGCTATTTCTTCTATACTAACCTGTTTTTCATCTGCAACTTTTTTTGCAATATGTTTAACATTAATAGGTGTATTCCTTGTTCCTCTTACTGGCTCTGGTGCTAAATATGGACTATCTGTTTCTATAAGAATTTTATCATATGGCACCATTTTAATAATTTCACTTGCATTTTTTGAATTTTTAAATGTTACTGGACCAGCAAATGATATGTAAAACCCTAATTTTAATCCTTCTTTTACTAATTCTCTATTCAAAGGACAACAATGAAAAATTCCTTTTTTAGTAACAGGATTATCCTTAAGAATCTGAAGAGTATCCATTACAGCTTCTCTAGTATGAATTTGTATAGGTAAATTATATTTATTAGCTAATTTTATTTGTTCTATAAATGCCTTTTTTTGTAACTCCTTATTCTCAGTATTCCAATAATAATCTAATCCTATTTCCCCAACTGCAACAATCTTTTTTTCAATTTTTAATAATTCTTCTATTTCTAGTAACTCTTTCCACAATTCATCTTCATTTTGTGGAATGTCATTAGGAGAAATTCCACATGTAGGATATATAAAATCATATTTTTTTCCTAACTTAACTGCAACTTTGCTAGATTCAACGCTATATCCTGCAGAAACAAATTTAGTAGTTTCCGAGTTAAATATTTGTTTTATTATCTCATCTCTGTCATCATTAAATTTTTCATCATCTAAATGTGCATGTGAATCAAAAAATTCCATTTTTACCTCCAAACAATAACAACATTTGCTGTCGCATATTCTTTACAATGTGATAAGCTTAAGTCTATACTTTCTAAACTATTAAATTGTTTTCCTTCTAATTTAACAATGGGTTTTCCTTGACTATTGTTTAAAATTTCTATATCTTTCCATGATATAGAATATTTATTATCTAGGAATTCTGAAATCGCTTTAAATACCGCTTCTTTTGCAGCAAATCTTACTGCATAATGTTGATATTTTTGATTTTTTTTACTTTCACAATATTTAATTTCATTTTCTGTATATATTCTATTTATAAAACTTTCTCCAATTTTTTCTATATCCTCTTTTATTCTACTTATTTCAATAATATCTGTGCCACAAGTAATTTTCATTTTTTCATCCCTTACTTATAAAATAAGTTTTGGCAATAAAGTTGCCAAAACTCATTTTATTTTTATTCTTGATTATAGCAATTCATGTTAAGATCTTTTCCTAAATGCCATTTTCCTACAAAATCAATTTCTAAATAATCATCTAAATTATATTTAGGTTCTTGACTAACATTTCCTTTTGAATCAATACTTCCCCATTTTCCGTCTTTTTTTACAGCGCAATAACCTGACGCATTTTGTTCAGTAGCATCATCATAGATATAATCTACAATAACTTTTCCATCTTTATTTATAAAACCGTATTTTCCATCTTTTTTACTTAAGAATAATGTATTTGAAACTAATATATCTTTTGAATCTTTTTCTTCAAATTTAAAGTTGTAATATTTATAACCATCACCAACTCTTAGTTTCATATAACCTTTTTCAGTATCTATTTTTACTAATATACCTGATAACTTTGTTTCATATGCACTATTTATTATATCATTAATAAAATTATCATTTTCTGTAATAAATATATCAGCAACTTCATTATATTTTATATCTTTATAGTTAAATAATATTTTTTCGTTTTGATTTAAATCTATAACTCCATATTTTCCATCTTTTTTTGCAATTACTGTTCCTTTTTGTGCACTTTTTATATCTTCATATTTTGCTGATATTGCTATTTCTCCGTCTTGTTTCATTACACCGTATTTATTGTCTTTTTCAAAAATCACCCCATCATCTGTATTTGGAAGAATTGCTTTAATTTTATCAAATCCCTTAATATCAGTTTCTGTTCCATCTTGTTTAATAACTTTTGTATTTCCTTCTTCTTCAACCACATATAAGCCGTTTCCTGATATTTTTTCTATAGAATCATATTTACATTCCAAAACTTTATTTGAAGAATAATCTATAACTCCATATTTTCCATCCTCAGATTTAACAATAAAACCTGATTTATTATCTTTACCTAAATTTAAAATATCTAAATATTTAGGCTCTATTATTGTCTTGCCTTCTTTGTCAGCAATTCCTATTTTTCCATCCTTTTTTATTTTTATTGAATTTTTTATTCCTTCTAATGCTGTTATTTCTTCATATTCTGTGTTTAATAATGTCTTTCCATTTAAATCAATTAGTCCATATTTTCCATCTTTTTCAACTTTTAGGACACTATCTTCATACCAAATATTATTATTTTCGTCATTATTTTCTAAAGCTTCAATTTTTGAATATTCTGTAAATATCTCTTCATTCTTCTTGTTTAATGCTTTAGTTTTATATGTTCCCTCTGTATAGTTTACATCGTAAGTGCATAAAAACACATCATTTTTATGATTAGGAATAATAATTAACTCTTTATATGATGGATCAATTATTGTTTCACCATTTGAATTTATAACTCCATATTTTTCATCTTTATATATAGTGTAGTAACTCTCGCTACTTATTTTTCCTTTTTCTTGTCCTTTTGATATAGCCCCATTTATTATAATTATAAACATTACTAGAACAGCAAACGCTACCAATACAGCAAATACTTTTTTCATATTTAATTTCTGTTCTTCATATCTTTTACCTTTGCTCATATATTTCCTCCTTAATAACTATGCTATACTATATCACAATTTTTCTATTCTTTCAATAGGTATTTTAAAAAGCCAAAATGATTCTTTATATCATTTTGGCTTTTATTTTTATTTTTTTCAAAAAGGACCGTCCCTGTTGAAAATTATAAAACTTTTTTCTTTATTATAATTATTCCACTTGCAAGAGTAATTAATATTACTAATACTAATCCTAGATACATTATATCTCTACCAGTTTCTATTGACAACATCACTGGTGCATCATCTATGTCGTCTTCACCTGGTTTTTGATTGTCTGGTGTTGAATCTATATCCGGTACTCCTTTATCATTATAATCTTCTGATATTTCCGCTGTATTTATTTTTAGTCCAACATTGTCTTTACCATTTATCCATGTTAATACAACTTCTACATCAGCATAATCTCCTGGTTTTAATAATGTATTTTCTAATAATCTTGTTGATATTATATTATTTCCTTCATCTACCCAACCTTCATTATCTTCAGGTAAGAATTTTAATCCCTCTGGTATATAATCTGTTATTTCTTTTGCATATCCTTCTATATCTCCTTGATTATATACTCTTATTGAATATCTGAATTTAACTTCTACTTTGTCTAATTTTCTTCTGTGTAACTCAACTTTTACAACTTCTTCTGGGTCATCCCATGCATCATGTCCTGTTGTTGTTACTGTCTTTGTTCCATTTTCAATTAGTATTGATTCTGTTACCCATTTTCTTAATGCCAAATCAAAGTCTTTAACAAGTATTTTTTCAAAATCATCATCATCTTGTTGTCCTGGTACATAATTTCCTTTTTCATTTTCTTTATAACTTGGTAATTCTTTATCTGATGGTAATTTAACATTATCAGTTTCAGAATCTCTGTCTACAACATCTTTTTTATATTTATCTGTACATTTTGTTATATCAGCTATATTGGTTATAGCTTGATTTCTTATTGCTGTAGTTTTTACCTTACATTGAATTGGTACATCTTTATAAGATAATACTATTTTTCCTTCTTCATTTACTCTAGGTTTTGCAATTAATTGATTTGATAAATATGTTGATGTTACTGTTCTTCCATCATCACTTACTGTCCATTTGTATTTTGTATTGAAATCACCTTCTACAAATTCTAAGTATTCTGGTAAATGATCTTTTATTTCTGTTGCATAACCATCAACTTCACCTTCGTTGTAAACTCTTAAAATATATGTTATAATATCACCTTTTTTAACTTCTACAACTGATTTTGGATGATTATAAATTGCTGTTGTAATAATTTTTCCATCTTCTCCAACAGTATTTAATTTTGATGTATCAACTTGTGGCTCTCTTGTGTAATTTCCTTTTTCATCTTTTAATTCTTTGTCATCAACTTTAGCTATAAATTTGCGTAGCGCTAAGTCATATACTTCAACAACTATGTTGTCATAATCTTCGTCGTCTTCTTTATATATAGCCCATTTTTTTTCATCATCATTATACTTATCACTATTTTCTTTTTTCCATTCTTCTGGTGTAGAATCTCTATCATCTACATCTTCTCCATATTGGTCTTTATCTTTTGAAATACATGCTTCATTTCTTATTATTTTCTTTGTAATATTATCAGCTATAACTTTTAATTTGATTTTAATTTCTCTGTAATCTAGATCATCTGCTGTTTTTGTTCCATCATTTGCTCCAAATGCTCTTAATAAATTATCTTTTGTTGATAAAGCTGTTGTTTTTACAAATGTTATTCTACCATTTTCGTCTTTTTCAAGTACTTTCCATCCTCTTTGATTATTGTATTCAACTGCTTCTCTTTCTGCATCAGATAATTTTGTTAAATCATCTGTAGCTATAAATTCTAGTCCTTCTGGAATATCTTCTGTTATTTCTGCAGCAAATCCATCTACATACCCTTCATTATATACTCTTAATGAATAAGTAACTATATCACCTGGTTTTACAGATACAGGATTTTTTTCTAATTTGTAATCTGCTGTTGTTATAACATTTCCATTATCATCCTTTGTATTTAGTTTGCTTGCATCTATGCTTTTTATTCTTTCTTCTTGTTCTTCTCCATTTACTTCAACAATACGTTTTATAAGTTTTAAATCAAATTTATAGTTTTTAACTTCTACATATAAATTTCCATCTTCATTTAAATGAACATCTAATTTTTCCGCAGTTTCTGCAGTAATATCATTTCCATATCTGTCTTTAACTATATAATTGTAATTATCAACTACATATTTAAAATTTTCAATCTTTTTATTAACAGTTAATATTATTGTTCCATCAAATTCACAATAATCATCTGGTGCTTCTATTTCTTTTATTACATATACATCTGGTGTATTTACATTGTCTCGGTTAATTTCTATATCCTTTGCAATTTCTAGTCTTCCTGTCACTTCTTTAGATAAGCCATTAACATCAAATGTCGCTTTACTATCTATTTGTTCTCCAAATTCATCTTCTTTTATCAAATTAACATTGTATTTTCCAGGAATTAATTCATTTTTTAATGTAATAAATATTGATGCATTTTCTTCATCAATTTCAACTTTTACTGGTGATTCTCCAGTAATCAAATCTCCATTTTCATCTAATACTTGTACATGTGCTTCTGTTTCTTCTTTATTAATACAATACTTTCCATCTTTTCTTTGTTTGTAAACATATAATTTTATAGAACCATTGAATTTTTCGTAATTTTCTGGTGCAACAACCTCTGTTATTGTATATTCATCTGGTGTATTAAGTGTATCTATTGAAATTTCTTTTAAATGACTAAATTCTTGTAATCCATCAACAGTATAATATTCTATTGACTCATCATTATTTTCAATTTTTATACATGCTGAGAATTTAGTTATTAATTCCCCATTTTCATCTACTTTTTTTGTTCTAATTTCATATAATCCAGATTCTTTTTTATTTTGAACTTTTACATTTAAAGTTGTTGAATTTGTTGTTTCATCATAATCAAGTTCAACTGGATAATCACTTTTTTCCATTTCATTACCATCTTCATCTAAGACTATAAGTTCTTCTTCTATTTTATCATAATCTAGTCCATATGAATTATAATTAGTTGTTTTATAAACTTTTAAAATTATTGTTCCTCTAAAAAGCAAATATCCTTCAGGTGCTGTTATTTCTGTAATTTCATATGTATCAGGTGTATTAACATTTTGTGATGTAATCTGAATATTACTTGCCACTCCCATAACACCGTTTGTAGCTGTATATTCTTCGCCATTAACTTTAAATTTTGCAATATTAGTATTAATTGTATTAAAGAATTGATCTGTTTTTGTTATTTTTAAATTATATTTTGATGCTGGATTTAAAACTAATTTTTCAAAATCATCATCATCTTGCCATCCTTTATAAAATGTATTTGAATTATATAAAATATCACTATTTTCAGGATTTCCTTTATAATTTTCTATATTATCTTTTGTTACTTCTTCTGTTCCTTCATCATTAGCTTTAGGTGTTGTTAAAGGCTCAGAATCTCTGTCTTCCCCTACTTCTGTTGTTATTATTTTATTATCTTCTGCATTATATTCTTTTGAAATCCATGCTACATTTGTTAATACTTTTTCATCTTCTGTTGCATCTGCTATTACTTTACATTCAATATCAATATCTTCTGATTTTAATTCTTTTGTTTCTTCATTATATGCCTGTAAATTATCTGAATTTTCAGGTTTCCTTGTTAAAGTAACTCTATTAGTTGTTTTATTATAATCTGTTTCTTGAGCTAACTCAAAATTTCCTTCTACTACTCTTGTAAATTCTACTCCTGTAGGTAATTGGTCAATCAATTCTGTAGCTCTACCTGCTTTTTCTCCTTCATTGTAAATTGTTAATCTATATGTTATTACATCATTCTTTTCAACAATTACTGGATCTTTTCTATGCCTATAAGTTGCAGTTGTTTCACCATTTTTTGCAGATAAATTTGTTTTATCTATTACTGGAACTCTAGATTCTTCTAAATCTTCTCCATTTTTCTTAATAATGTATTTACGTAATGCTAAATCAAATTTTTTCTTTCTATCTTGTGAAGCTGTAAAATTAAAAGGTGTTGTTTTTCTACTTAGCATTGCTATAGGTTGCAATACTGTTTCTTTTGAACTTGATGTATATAGTTTTGGCAATGTCTCAGTATAATTTGCAGTTACAGAAACTGATACAGTATCAATATTGGCTGATGAAACTTTTACATAGAATTGTTCTCCTGTAAAATTATCTATTGATTTATCTGTAACTTCTTCTTTATTTTCATCTAATAGAATATAATCTGTACTATCATTAACTTTTAAACTTAATCCATATTTAAATGAATTATCTTTGCTTATACTGAATGGCCCATAAACATAATCTGCACCTACTTCTTCTAATTTAGCATTAGTATCTGTAATTGTAACATCTTGTATATGACTTACTGTATCTCCATATTTGCTAGAATTTGTAATAGCTGTATTTATTAAATAAGTATAAAGTTTTCCAAATGCCTCTTGTCTTGCATATCCATCTTCATAATAATCTGTAACTGCATTATATTCTTCATCAGCTGTACCTTTAACATATAACCATGTTGCAAATCCATCATTATCAGATGAAATCTCATATGGGCTTTTATATAAATCATCACTATTATTAACAAAGTACCATATTGCTGCTTGTTGAATTGCCTTTATTGAAGCATCAGTTAATTCAACTTCAACACCTGCAGCTTGCAATAAATTTGCTTTAAATGTTGTTGCATTTTCAGTATCTTCTGGAATATATAATAAATCAAATAATGCTAATATTTTACTATAATTTGTACCTACTGTTTGTTCTGAACCTGTAAATACATTTTGTAACATTGCTGTTTTGTCTGCTTGTAATTTCATATCATATTCGGTATTATATGATGCATAGTCTGATTCTGTATGACTATTTGTATAATCAAATCCGTTTTTTTCAGCATTCATACAGTAAACACTTGCAGTTTCATCATTTTCTTTTACCATGTTCCATATTTTATGTGACAAATTTGTTGACGAAGATGAAGCATCACCTATTGAATAGCATATATTATCCTCTCTATTTTCTACTAATTTTACTCTAATTTCTTCAGCTAATGTTGTTGCAGCAACTGAAAAATTAGGAAATAACAATGTTATAATTGTTATTATTACCATCATAATTTTTCCAAAAGATTTCTTTGTTTTCATAGTTTTTCTCCTTTAAATAATATTATTATTTTTATTTTACTATCTTTTATTTTTTAGTCAATAGCTCTTTTTACACACAAAAAAAAGATGCTTCTTTTCCTATTACGGAAGCACCTTTTAAACTTTTTTATTTACATTTATTACATTTTTATTAATTTTTTATTACATATAGTAATATATTATTTTTTTAAGAATTTACATACGATTACGCTCATATCGTCTTTTGCAATTCCGTAATTATTGTCTAAAGCTTCATTAATTACTAAATCAGCAATCTTTGAAGTATTAACTGTTTCCACATCTTCTAAAACATATTTTACCCATAATTCTTTATTCTTATATTCAACATTTGAATCTAATATTCCATCACTGCACATCAACATAATATCTTTGTCTAGTATATCTTTATCATATATTTGTAAGTCTACTTTCCCTAGTATTCCAGCTGGTATTGAACTTGATTTTATTAGTTGAACTTTTTTATTATTTTTTATGTATGTTGGACATGCCCCTATCTTAATAAATTCTATATTTCCTCTATACAAATCCACAATTGCTATATCCAATGTTGCAAAAATCTCTTTTTCATCATTTATTAATGATGTATTAATAAAGTCTAATGTCTGCTTACTATCAAATCCTGAAATCATAAAATTTTCTAACATTTTTAGTGCTTGTCCACTACTATTTTTCGCTTTTTCACCAGATCCCATTCCATCACTAATTGCTATTAAATATTTACCATCTTTTAATCTAATATTTAAAATACTATCACCGGAAACTTCATTTTTGCCTTTATTTTTAGTACTTACTCCTAATGCCATTACAAATTTATCATCTGACATAAAACAAACTTTGTTCCCAACACTTGTTTCTTCTTGTAAAACTACATTTTCATTTAACACACTTGAAATTATTTTTTGTATTACTTCTAAATTATTATTTTCTTGTCCATTATTTAAATATATTTCTACAAAATATCTATCTTGCTTTCTTATTGATATATCTTCTATTTCTACTTCCCTTTGTTCTAATAATATCAAAATTTGTTGTCTTTCTTTTTCAAATTTTTTTTCTGAAGTAAAATCTTTTTCCAATGTTTTTGCTAACCCAGAAATTGCTTTAGATACACCATTTAATTGATTCTCTATATTCTTTTTGTTTTCTTCCATTTTTTTCATCCATACAAAATTTGTTTTGCTAATTTTGTATGCTGTATTTATTGCTCGTACAACTTGTTCAATACTTTTGTTTTCAATATCTACTATGTAACTATTATTTTTTGCAAATATTCTTAACAAATCTGCCTTTTGTATTTCTTGTTTATCACATATTTCTATAAATATATCATTAATAATATTGCCTTCGGTATCTGCAATATCTTCATATAGTATATTATCTTTATATGGTTCCATACTGTCTAACAATTCTGTAATAAATATTTGCTTATTTTGCTTGTTAGTCATTATATTATCAAAACTTCTATTTTCTTCTGTTTTATACGTATTAGCCATTTTTTGTATTGTTTCTGATACATTATTTAATCTTTCAGCAGTTTCTTGTGCTTTGTTTAAAGTTCTATCTGGAAATATCGGTAACATTTTAGACTTTCCTATAAAATCTTCTATATCTATATTAACTGTTTTTGGTATTAATAATAATCCTATTGATGCAATTAAAATTTCTTTAAAGTGAATTAATTCTACTGAATATCCATTTGAAACATATGCAAGTACAACATTTCCTAAACAAAATCCAACTATTACTCCTATTTTTCCAAATTTATTAAGTATACCTGCCCACATTCCTGAAATCGCATATGCAGCTATCATAATTGGTTCTGAGCCTGTAATAACTCCCAAAGTTACTCCTATTGTAACCCCTGATGTTGTTCCTACTAATATACCTTGTTTCCATCCTAAAACTAAAACTATTAATATAGAAAGTATATTGCAAATGTTAAATCCAAATATTTGTATACTACTAAAGCAACTAACTGCTATAGATAAAACCAAACTTGCTCCAATAACTTCTTCTATTGAAAATGCTCTTTTTTCTCCAACATCTTGAAATACAACTAATGAATTAACAAATATTTTATAAAATACAACTGCTATTATTGAAAAAGCAATACTAGCTAAAACGTCATATAATGTAAATCCTGAAATTGCACATTTTACAATTTGTATTATTAAAGTAGCTATAAATACATTTTTAGAAACTTTAATTTTTTCGTTTCTTTCTTCTTCATTATATTTTGGCTTAAGCACAAAAAAAGTAGCTATCATTACTAGTGTAGTTAGAATATAGCCTAAAGCTCCTCCAACTCCAAATTTTATAGCATTACCAACTAAGCTAACAAGTACAATTCCTAGTAATGGAATTGAATTTGCGAAACATGCAGCTAGCATACTAATACTAAATGGAGACATTTCTCCACCCAAACTTATAAATGATACCATAAATGCCACTATATAAATCAAAATATTACTTTTCTCTAAAACATTTGAAAATATATTTATTTTTTTATCTTTCATTTTGGCTTGTCCATTTTTCATAAAGCTACCTTCAATATTTTGAAACATCCTTATCACCTCTCAAACTTTTTATTGTCTTATTGTACAACTTATCTTTTGTATTTTTTGTCTTTTTTGGTAAAGAACATCTAAAAAGTTTTTTACTTTTTGTGATATATATTTTTTTTATTATATTTTTTATAACAAATTTTTTTGTTTATTTTAATATAGAATGTAAAAAAAAGCAATATTATAAATAAAAAAAAGATGTTTTTAAGGACACGTCCCTAAAAACATCTCTTTTTATTCAGAAAATTTTGCTGACATTAATTTATCTATAAATTCAGTTGCTGTCGCTGTTGCAGATTTTGCATATTTTGATGTTATCTTTATGTTTGGAGAATGACTTTCATCATCTTCACATAGTGAACTAAATAGTTCTAAATTAATATTTCCTGGTGCTGAGTCTTTATCTACACCTGCATATAATTCATTTTCTCCAGTGTAAGATGTATATGAATCTATTTCAGCATAATTATTTGATATTGCTGCTTCTCCTCCAGTTTCTAATTTTTCTTTTAATTGTTCAACTGGTATTTCAAATTCTAAATATACATATGCCGTTTTTTGACTTTTAACGTCAATATTCAAATTATTTAAAGTTACTTTTCCACCTTCTACTGCTATTTTTTCACTTGTTATTTCTTTTAAACTGCTATTATTTGCATCTCTATATTTTGCTTTTACAAATATATGATCTGTACCATAATAATTAGTTATACTATTTATTTTATTATTTATTCCAGTTGCACTATTTACTAATGCTAATTTATATACTACATACATCTTTTTAGCTTCATTTCCTGTTTTAGTTAATAGTTTAAATTTACTTTCTGTTTTATCCCATTCCCATTTACTATACTCATATGCATCTTGTCCCAAATCCATTTTGTTTAATTTGAATGTATTTTGTGGATCAACATCAGTATCTTCTTTATTTGTTAAAACAATTTGATATAAATACTCTCGTAATTCTAAATCAGGTGCTGTTCTACTGTAAAGACCCAAATTAATATTTGTTATTTCTTTTATACTATCATTCTTAATTTGAGCTATATTAGCTATTGCATCTCCTGTTGTTGTTGTTCCTATAACTTTATTTTCTGAAGCAATAGAAACTGTATTAGCCTTAATACTTAATGTATTCTTTAATTTACTTATATGTTTATTATTATTATTTCTAGAATAAGTTAATCCCATATTACTTGTAATAGTTGAATATCTACTGTTAAACTCACTTCTTGAAGTTTCCATAAATTTATTCGTATCTGTCTCGCTAATAGATGTTCCATTATCTATAACTTGGTATTTTATTCCATCATATGTAGCTTGTATTTTATAGCTAGATAAGTTATCTACACTAATATCATTAAATTCATATTTTCCTTGTTGATCTGTTGTTGTTTCTGCAATTACATTGTTGTTTTCATCAACAAGTTTTATAGTTACTCCACTAAGTTTTACATCTTTTGCAACACTTTCATCATATATATTATCAGTTGATGCTGTTTTTCCATAATTTAATCCGTTCTTCCATACATATCCAGAAAGTTTAACTTTGTTAACTGGTGTATTTGCTGCAACAACTTGCACAGCTGTTCCATCATAAGTAACCTTATATGAATCTCCAATTCTTTTTCCTGGAACCTCTTTAGTACCATCAGTACATTTTACAGTAATAGTATCTTCAAACTCATATTCAGAGTGTGATGATATATCTGTTTCATATACATAATAACTATATATTGGCATATTTGAAATTGTTTTAGTTAATCCATTAGATCCTGTATATATAGTAGTAGCTTCATCAAAATACATAGTTGTTCCAGTAACTTTTCCTGTTTCTTCATCTATAATCAACCATTGTCCAGCCTGTAAACTTTGAATTTTAAATCCTATTCCATCTACCACTTTTTGCGAATCACTTGTATCTGTTTTTCTAATATACATTTTTCCTAATTGGTAATTCTCTGCTTCTACAGTTATGGTTTCACCAAGATTTTCTGTTGTAACTGTTTTTATAAATTTACCATCTTTTTCTACATTACTTCCATCATCACTTACTACTACTTTTCCTAAAGTATATTCAGTATGTGTTCCTAAATTTGTTTCATATATTTTATAAGTTCCAACAGGTACTTCTTTTATTTCTACTGTATAACCGCTTTGTCCTGTTACTAATTCAGTAGCCGATTCAAAATCTGTTGTTGTTCCTGTTATTTCTCCTGTTGAAGCATTTATTTTTAACCATTTTTTATTTGTATCATCATAAATCTTAAATCCTATTCCAGAAACAACATTTTTTGATGCTTTATCTATTTTTTTAATAACTAAGTTTTCTGGATGTTCTTCTACTGTATTTTTTGCCGTTATCTCTAAATTTGTTTCTTCATATTTATCAATATTGTGATATTGTGAATTTGTTATATCTGATAATATTGTTTTTCCTTCAAACGTTATAGTACTATTATTTTTTCCTACTATTGATACAGTTTCTAAAGCAGGATATTCTGTATGAGAATTTAAGTTTGTTTCAAATACTAAATATACTCCTGGTGGCACGTCTGTTACAGTAAGTGTATATCCTGTTGAATCAGTAGTTAATTCTGTTGCATCTTCAATATCTTCTACTGTATCTTCATATTCGCCGGTAGTCTCATCCCATGTCAACCATTCTTTTGTTCCATAATTAAATATTTTAAATCCAATTCCTTCTACTACATTTTTTGAAGTAGCATCAATCTTTTTAATTCTAATACTTCCAGGTATATTGTTTGGTGTATTTCTAGCTTGTACACTTTGCATTTGCATATGTTCTTTGTCTACCGTAATATTGCCACAATCTTTTACTTTTATTGTTTTATATCCATTATCATATGGATTTGTACTAGTTACAGTTAAATCTTCCGTTAATGTATATATACTACTGTATGACCCCAAATCCACCTCATATATTTTATATGTTCCTCTTGGTATTAATGTTAACTCTTTAGTAAATCCTGTATTATCTGTTCGTATTATAGTTCCTGCATCATATACATCTGATTTTGCTAGGTATTTTCCATTACTAGAATTAAATACTAACCATTGCTCTTTTTCTACATCATATACTTTAAATCCTAAACCTTCTACATATCCTTGTCCACTTGTATCAATTTTTTGTATTTTTAATGAACCTTCGGTTGGAGTGTTTCTTGCTTGTACATTAACTAGTGTAGAAGAATCACTTATTGTTTTTGAACCACAATGTTTAACTTTTATTGATACTGTAACCGGTACTACACCATTAGGTGTTGATGATGAAACTTTTACATTTAATGGTTCATCTAATTCATATAAATATCCATAATTTCCTAAACTTGTTTCATATATATCATATGTTCCTCGTGGTATTGAATTCAATTCTTTAGTATACCCTGTTTTATCTGTTGTTACTGTAGTTGCTTCATTAAAGTATTCTGTTTTTTCTAAATATTTTCCAGTATCTTCATTAAATTTCAACCATTTATTATTTATTTTGTCATATATCTTAAATCCAATGCTATTAACTCTATTATTTCCACTTGTATCTATTTTTTGTATTTTCATTTTTCCAACTTCGTTATTAATTGCTGTATAAGTATATTGATTGTTTGAGTCAGGGTTAATTTTTTTTGCATAATCACTACCTTTAGATACATAAGTACAATTATTAAAACATATTATATTTTCAGTTAAAGGTAAATCTTCAAATCCTTCAGGTACAGAAACTTCATAAACTTCATATTCTTCACTTTTTGGAAGTCCTCTTACTGTTATAGTTCCAGTTGAATCTGTATATAAAATAGGTGCATTTTTATAAGAATAATATTCTCCACTCCATTCTCCACTATATGAATCACTATTATAATTGTCGTAATCTACACTTATCCATCCTTTTGGTGGATGAGTTGAACTATTTCCTGTAGATAGTATTTTAAATCCTACGTTGCTTATTTTTTTGTTTAAATTACTTGATGATTTCTTAATA
>AUXO012644112.1_pt1 | contig 19174 bp, 10 predicted proteins | sample 768731 | NCBI WGS metagenome assembly AUXO01 (sample SAMN02715735, study PRJNA202380) | gut metagenome | biome: sheep rumen | host: Ovis aries | place: New Zealand: Palmerston North
CTCTATTTTCAGATTATCCACAATCGGGTAGTCCGTCAGTTGAATACTGATTATAAGGTCTTTGCAGAGGAATGGGATGCAGAGTCTGAAAGCGTTATCGTAAGTGGTAACCGCTCAAACCTCTTGTTGGGTATTCAAGAACGTCTGGCATGGGATGTGGCCCGTCTTGAAAAGATCGTCCGCTTATTGGAAACGGAGCGTCGTCGCTTTACGGCAGACGACGTGATCACCATGTTCCATAAACTGACCAAGGAGTCCTCCCTCTTTACCTTTATGCATGGTGTCATAGCGCAACTGAAACAGTTGGGAAAAGTCCGAACTTCTGAGACCTACACTGCCACACTCAATAGCTTTATGTCATTCCGAGACGAGCAAGATGTACCCCTCGACGGTATCAGTTCTGACATGATGCTCATGTATGAAGCCAACCTGAAAGCTAGAGGTGTTCGTATGAATACCATATCGTTCTACATGCGTAACCTTCGGGCGGTCTATAATCGTGCAGTAGAGAAAGGGTTGACAGCTCAGAACTATCCATTCCGGCACGTCTATAGGGGAGTAGATAAGACAGTAAAGCGAGCTATACCTATCAAGGCCATCAAAGCCCTGAAGGAGTTGGACTTATCCATGAAACCAGCATTGGACTTTGCCCGTGAAATGTTCATGTTCAGCTTCTACACAAGAGGAATGTCCTTCGTAGATATGGCTTATCTCAAAAAGACAGACCTTCATAATGGAATCCTAACCTATCGAAGACGTAAGACAGGACAAGAGTTGACCATCAAGTGGGAGAAGTGTATGGCAGAAATCATAGCTAAATACCCGGAAACCCAAACAGACTTTCTTCTCCCTATCATTAAAGAGGAAGGGAGTGAGCGAAGGCAATATGACAATGCCCTTCATCTGGTCAACTATCGTCTGAAAGAACTTTCCACAATGTTGAAACTCCAACGACCGTTGACTATGTATGTGGCTCGTCATTCATGGGCGAGCGCAGCCAAGGCAAAGAACGTACCTTTGTCTGTCATCAGCGAAGGCATGGGACACGACTCCGAGGCAACAACACAAATATACCTCGCTTCTTTGGAAACGTCGGTGGTTGACAAGGCAAACAAGATGATATTGGGATTGCTGTAAATAAGGATTTGTTTAGCAAAATTCTCAATCTCTTTCTAAGAGACGTAGAATATTAGAAACACCTGTAAATACGACAATTCTGACAGTTTTGTTTGCCAATTTGCTAAACAAAGTGAAATAATGAGCGTCAAAATGCAATTTTTTATATAATAAGGTGGAATTTGCAAGAAAAAATGTACCTTTGTACCCAAATATCCATCTCTTAGAAAGAGACGAACGTATTATACTCGACAGAGATCATGTTACTAAAAGGCTAATAACATTTTACAATCAACATTATGATAACAAAATGTCCAAAATGCAATGTTCCCGTACAAATAAATGAGAAGGCATATTCGGGAATAGTGAATCTTGACTATGTTTGTCCTGTCTGTGGAAATCGATTCACAATTCAACTAAACAATCAGCTAGGCGGACAGACTAGACAGCCTGTGCAACCCGATGCTACCACCCCAAATTATCAACAGTCACCTTATCAGGCTACTCCTGAACAACAATATGCCCAAGCAAGCACAAGCCAAGTGCAAAGCCCATTGTTAGAAGAAGCGCCAACCAAGCGTTCTATTCTCATATGGGTTGTGCCACTAATTGTGTTACTTATATGCGCAGGAATAGGAGGATGGTTCTATTACCAAAAAGTATATTTACCAGAGAAGATAGACAGGGAAGCGCCTAGGTATTATACTATTGCAAATGCAACAAATATCAGAACGTCAAAATCATCTGGAGGGGATTTTAATAAGATAGGCTCTGTACCATTTGGTAGTGAACTTATTACCTACAGTTATGATGCAGATTGGAGCGAGGTGAAAGACGCTAATGGAAATAGAGGCTTTATTGCTTCAAATTTCATTGTTGAGAAATCCGACTTTTATAGATTGAATAGCATATTTGGAGATGCTTCATCCCGAGATATAATTGAAACTGTAAAATGTAGAAGAGCATTATTAAACTATTTTAAAGAGCATAATTATATTGGTAAAATAGCACAAAGCGACTTACCAAATATTGTACCACAAGTACAACCAAATTCCCAGAATCAATGGCAGGTGTTTACAAGAGCTAAAGGCGTAAAGCCTAATAGTGTATATTTTTCACGCGTGACTAATTCTGCATCAAAATTCACAGACTTTGCTGTGGTCATTACAAATATTAGCACACAGGATAAACGACTTCTATTATTCACTTTTGCAGACGATGAATCTTCATCCTTAGTTTATGAAGAGGAAACATCAGCAAGCTATATAGAGAATATTTACAATTACGGCAATGGAAATTATGGAGTAGCTTATTATTATGCATATTAATCACAGACAGAAGAAAAAACATAATTGGGCTTTAATTTTACTCTATACGGTGTCCTTCCTAATACCAATTGGAGGGCTTGCTGCTCTATACCTTTATTATAATGGGGAACTACAGAAAATCCCGGAGGCTAAAATTGTAGTAATTTCCAAGCAAGATATGAAACTACGAGTATATGACTATAAGGGTAATAAGGTTGTAGAGTACGGAATTGCATGTGGAAAAAACTATGGCCAAAAATATAAAGTTGGTGATATGAAAACGCCTGAAGGAATGTTTTATGTATCTGGCATAGAAGATGCTTCTGGCAGAACCCATGATTTTGGCGATGGAAGAGGTGCAATCCCTGGCGCTTATGGACCGTATTTTATCCGTTTGGATACTCCTGGTCACAAAGGTATTGGTATTCATGGTACTCATGATCCAGAGTCTATTGGTACTCGAGCCACAGAAGGATGTATTCGTCTTCACAATGAAGATGTAGCCGAGCTCGCTCATCTAATTTACCCTGGAACAATGGTAATTGTTACATCGTCATTCCTTGATTACGAGCAAGAAACAGTAGCTGCAAAGGGTAAAAACGAAACTATAGATAATAATAAAGAGCAGAAAAATAAGGAGAAAGACAATGTCGTAACTGTTGATAAAACAGCAGACCCATTATTAAAACCCCAAGGAAACATAATCGATAACTACGAATAAGATGGAATACTCATTAATAGCAAATTCCGGAATACAGTTATACACATTCCCATTTGAGATTGATTTAAATAGCAATTTCAAACAATGGTTCCATGAATGGTATGATAAAGAGGAAGGTGTACATAAGCTTGATCTAGTGGAAAGAGTGAAGAGCGATGAAGGTTTCTTTTTCTACAACAAAAAGGAATTGATAGATAAGGGATACATGACCGCATTCGAAACCAAACAGGTTGTTAACCCTGAGGAAGTTCGAGAAGATGGTATCGTGCATCCTCTCGCAGGAAACATTGAGAGCACAGAGGATATGCAAGAAGAGATATACTCGATGTCGTTTACCGACAAGCAATGTAAGCTTTCATTTTATGAGAATCAATGGATTCCACTTCCATATTTCCGCAGAAGGGTTCCTGCCCTAAGATTTGATTTCGGAGCATTCAATTGGGTTCGTGTGAAAATCATTCCACAAGACAGTCAAAATAGCAAGCTCAACTACATTGCTTTATTGGCTATTGACACGAGAATGAATTATGAGGCTACACAACTACAAGAAACGCCTGTATTTCCTGATAATTTCCAAAACGAACTAACGTTCCAGGTGTGTTCGGACGAGATGTTACTAATGGATTATTGTTCTGAGGCAACCGAACAATGCAGTTATATAAATGAGTATCTCCGTAAGTTAGTCCATCCAGATGCTCGTTCAATTTCAAAGATTAAAGGAGAGAAACATAAGATGTCCTATATTGCCACCTATTTTTTGCTTGTTAACTATCTGGCTTCAAAGGATGTCTTTCCAACCCTAAAGTTATACAAAGATGAGAACGTAATTGTAAAAGATGTTGACATGTTCATTGATATCGGTAACTCTCGCACCACATCAATATTGGTTGAAGATGCACAAAATGGTGATTTCACTAAAGTACCCTTGCTGAGTCTTACTGATTTGTCTTCTAGCGTTGAACTTACCGAGGACGGTCCTCGCATAAAACGTTATGATCATCCCTTCGATATGCGTTTAGTATTCCGCAAAGCGAATTTTGGAGAAATTGGACCACGTGATAGCCGTCAATTCGTATATCCATCTATCGTACGATTAGGTAAAGAGGCCAACGATTTGATTCATAAGTCTACAGAGGAATTTTCACCAGAAACGTTATTTACATATTCCAGTCCTAAGAGATATTTGTGGGATAAAGAGGCAGCACATCAAGAATGGCAATTTCTTGTCCTTAATGGTGAAGAACAAAATCCTATTCTCGAGTTAAACGGTATTACGAATCAGCTTAACAGTAATGGAACTGTCGATCCTGATGGAATAGGTGGTGGAAAACATACCTATTCGCGTAGTTCCCTCATGACATTTGGATTTTTAGAGATCCTCTCTCAAGCCCGAATGCAAATCAACAGTGAAGATTATCGAAAGTTCCATGGTGAGATAAATACACCTAGAAGAATAAAGCGACTAATCGTGACTTGTCCTATTACGATGTCACAATATGAACGAGAGACATTAATCAGATGTGTGAACGGGGCAGTTAAATTATTAGCTAATTTTGAAAAATCAAGCCTTACTACTGATCTGCAAACCGAAAAATTCAATATCGAAGTAATACCATCTTATCGAAAAGAAGGCAAGAATGTTTGGTATTATGATGAAGCTACATGCTCACAATTAGTATACCTCTATGGAGAGATAGGGCATAAGTTCAAAGGTAATAGCAAAGAATTCATTAACCTTTATGGCAAAAAAGACAGTAATGGTAGAACATCATTTACAGTAGGATCACTCGATATAGGTGCAGGCACCTCCGACTTAATGATAAATCAGTATCATCTACAAGAAGGTCAGGATTCCGTAATTATTCCTTGCCCCTTATTCTACGACAGTTATTACTATGCAGGTGATGATATGTTACAAGATTTAATCCGCGAGATTTTATTATCAGGAGATTTCTCGGCTCTTGTTAGCCAAATAGGTAATGACAATCATGGACAACAGATGATTAAAGATTTCTTTGGGCACAACTATAATGGTCAGTCTATTTCACAAAGAATCCTAAGAAGAGACTTCAATATCCAGGTATTGATGCCTCTGGCTTGTCATTTCCTTGAATTGCTACGTACAAAGAGTCATGATTGTTCTGTACTCTTTTCGGATGTTTTCGAAGATGAGGAACCAAACGAGAAAGTACTTAAAGGATTTAGGGATTTCTTTGGTTTTAATTTCCAAGATCTAGAATGGAAATATAATAGTGAGGTTGTTACAAATATTGTGATGAAGTCTTTCGACGCATTAGTCAAGAAGATATCTGCTATTATGTACACATACAATTGTGATATTATTGTATTATCTGGGCGCCCTGCTACCCTACCTCCTCTTAAAGATCTGTTTATGAAGTATTATGCAGTAGCCCCCAATCGCCTGATACAGTTGTCTAGCTATTATGTAGGAGACTGGTATCCCTTCGGAAATAATACAGGCTATATACGTAATCCAAAGACAGTAGTGGCTGTAGGTGCAATGATTGGTTTTTATTCTTCAGATCTTATACAATTCTCTAATTTCAAATTAGACAAAAGCGAATTAAACAAATTGCAATCTACGATTAATTATATAGAAACCCCTGATTCTGTTTTGCTCAATACGCAATACTGCCTTACTCCTGTTCAAAATAGAGGAGAAATACTCGTTAAACAGCTACCTGCCTATCTCAAAATCAGACATGAAAACTTTGACAGTTATCCTAGTAGGCCACTCTATGAAATAGACTACGATTTCGGAAGTATCAGAAATCGCATGCGCAGACAGAACGAAGATAGCAACCCGAATATGACAGAAGAGGCATTATCTAATCTTGCAAATGGCGAAATAAGCCGTCTCAAACGTTTACTACCTTATAGAGTCATTCTTACCAGAGACCCTGGAGAAAAAGAAGAAATTCATATCGAACAAATTATTGACAATCAAGAAAACGATGTGACCGAAACAAACATACGCCTTAGCGTTCAAAGCTTAGGGCCGACAGATTGTTATTGGTTGGATTCTGGTATTTTTGATCTCTAAACAATTACAATTATGCAAAACGATATTTCTATACAAGATATAAATCATTTGCTTCATGTTGTTGAACAGTCGATTAAATGGGCCAATACTCATGAAGAGAACTCTTTCCCTTTTTCAGCATTTAAGGAGAAAAGGCGTGAACTAAAGAAGATTAAGTTTGCACTCGAGGAGAAGTGTTCTGCTGCAGCTTATGGTGAAAGTCAGAATGGTAAGTCATATCTGATAAGCAGTCTGCTTTCTTACGAAGGTGAAGCGCTTACCATTTCTGGTGGTATTGGGGGGAAGTTGTATAGCTTCATCGATGATATCAACCCGAGTGGTGGCAATACTTCCAAGAAAGAATCAACTGGTGTCATCACTCGATTCACTGTTCGCCCTGACGATTCACCAGCAGCTCATGACAAAGTCAAAGTTCGTTTGTTAACAGTTGCTGACATTGTATCGCTGCTTGCAGACTCATATTATAAAGATGTGAAGATCAATGCTGCCGATTTGCTACAGACAGACGACATTAATAGCAGTCTTGAAAAACTGTTACCAACTATTATTGACAAGTCTTATCAACAAGATTATATTGATGAAGATGACATCTATACGATTCATCAATTTCTTGACACATCAATAGGTAGCAGTTCAGCTAATGTGTATGGATCTAAGTTCTGCGCCTTAGTCGCACCAAAAATTAGGCAAATCTCACCGAGCAACTGGAGCAAAGTTTTCAGTATGCTTTGGAACAACAACCCGTCAATCACGTCTTTATTTGACCGGTTGATTTCTGATTATATGAAGTTGAAATTCAATCAAGTAGTATATGTTGACTTTGCTGCCATTTTGCGACAAAAGGGTACAATTCTTGATATTACATGGCTGGATTACCTGTTTAATGATAGTACAGTTGAAATCAACTCCAATTACGATCAACTCTGTGATGTTTATGATGAACAAAATCATCTACTATTCAGCGGATTTTCTAAGGCTTCATTTTCTGCACTCGTAGCAGAACTTACCTTAGTTTTACCAGAATCTACTACGACAAAGCGAACATTTCTTAAAGACTTCGATTTGTTAGATTTCCCTGGTGCACGCCATAGAATGAAACTGCCCGAAGCAAGTATACAAACCGAACTTTCTATGATGTTGCGTCGTGGTAAGGTTTCTTATTTGTTCGACAAATATTCAGATTCACTTAGAATCAATTCCATTCTGTTTTGCCAAAACATGGACAAGCCCGAAAGTGAATTAGGTGAGGTGTTGAACGATTGGATAAACAAGAATATCGGTAAAACACCTGAAGAACGGGCAGAGCATATTAAGCACACTAATTACACTTCTCCATTCTTTATTATATCTACATTTTTTAACTGTGATTTACAGCGAACTAAGGAAACACCTTTGTTTACTCAGACTGTACCATTATCTGAAAGATGGAAAACTAGATTTGAGAATCATCTCAGCAACGAGGTTATTAAACCGAGTATTTATCAGTGGTTCGAAAAGTGGGTACCCGTTGGATCAGGCTTTGAGTCGGAATCATTTCAAAACATATTCATGTTGAGAGATTACTTCTGGTCATCAAATCAGCAAGTGTTTAAGGGATACGAACCTGGAGTTAGTGGAGAAACGGAAATAATAATGCATCCTGAATATCCCAATTATATGGAGGATTTAAAGCAATCATTTATTACGTTTCCATTTGTTAAGCAGCATTTTAGAAATCCAGAAAAATCATGGAACGAAGCTGCCTCTCTTAATCATGACGGTTCACAAGCAATTATTCAGTCTTTAGAAAGAATTGCAGTGGTGATTGATGATGCTCGATGTCAAAAGTATCATCAAGAGGTTAGAATAATCAGAGATCAATTACTTGAGTCTTTACTTCGACATTATATCTCTGGTGAAGAAACAGATAAGCGTGAATCCATCAAGCGTACTGCAGGTGAGATCAAGTTTGGACTTGACATGCTTTCACCTTCGTCATTTGGCATGCTCATCAATAATTTTATGGTCAGTGCTCATGATATTCGCTTTCTTGCCACCGACATTGTACTCCATAAAAAAGAATTGCCACAAGACTTTACTCTTATAAATGTTTTGCGTCTGAATGCAGGTATCAACCCTTCTGATGGCAAAGAGATAAACTTGAAAAAACTATGTGATTATTATCATACTGATGAGCATATGCTTCGTAATGGTCTGAAGATGCAAAACATTAATCTGGATGATGTCATATCCGGACAAAATGAAACGATGACTACAGAGGCTGATATTCTTGCAAGAAACATTTCTGTTTACTGGTTAGAATTTATAGATGCTGCTGCTTACAATCTAAGCAAGCGCCTTATTCATTCTGATAGAATTGCATTTATGTATGGCGTATTGTATAAGAGATTTTGCTTGCAACAAGTCATTGCGAACAAAATTCAAGAATATGCAAATACGATTGAAGATAGAGATGTACTCTCAAATATTATTGCAGATTCAATATCATTGCTACTTAATGACTTTGTGACATCTGTTGGTACGAAACTTATGACATCCGAGGATAAACAGAAATCACTGAATAATGCAGAAGAACTACACATCCAAGTTGATATACAAGACGATCAGCGACAGGAAGTTCCCAATCTAAAAGAAACTATGGAGGCATTCGAGAAATCTGTCGAAACACTCAGGTTTCAGGCTTTCGATCAAAACAGTCAAAACCTTTTACGTAAACTTCCATTATGGGATAATTTCAAAAGATGGGAGAATTTACTCATCATGGGGCTGATGCTGACAAGCGATGTGATTGAAATAGACGAAGCAGCCAACAAAGAAATGGAGATTATTATTGATGAATGTAAGTCGGTTTTAAATTAAGGTGTATGGTTCGATTTATAGATAAAAAGCCATTGTGTACTACCCAATTAAAGAATTTCTGTGAGATTCAAGGTATTGGCAATGATCCAATCTACATGCGATTTAGCAGTGTAGATAGTATAATCCTGCGATACATACCAGAGGAATATCAGCACTTTCTAGCCCGTCCAGATTATTCACCCGAAGACGATGCTATTGTATGGTTTGCTCCAGAATGGACAGATACACCTAGACGATTAAACGATCTCTATGGTATAGAAAAAGAAAAATATGAGCGCATTTATGAATCTGCCTTCAATTGTTACAACCAATTAAAATCTAAAATCCATGGCGAAGCTTTGGGCATTCTTAATGCAGCCATTAAGTTTGTAGATAAAAAATTTATCTTTTGCTATGACAATAAGGTGGTTTGTGTAGCATGGGGCATGAAACTCAGAGATAGTATATACGATGCAAAGGGAAGTGTCGTTTATAACTTTTCTCAAACTAAAGGATACTCAATTATTTTTGACCCAGGAGAAGGCGGAGACCTCGCAGAACCTAATGATAGAATTATCCGCAGAAAAGAAAAGGCAGAATTAGTAACAGCAGACATACCAAAATTGATTCCCAAACCAGGGTATCAATTCCTTGGGTGGATCCCTCAAGTACAGGGTACAATCGTTACATCCGATTTGATTTTTCATGCTCAGTATCGTCAAGACGCAATAGATCCTATAGCAGGTCCAGCGGTAGAAGAACCACAGGTAGTACCTACTCATACACTACGTTTCTTATCTGATGATAATTGTCAATTCGAAGGGCAAACCGAAATGAAGGTAGAAGACGGCTATCAACTATCGGAGAGCGACTACCCGCATGTTGTTCCTAACAACGGCTATGAATTTGATTGTTGGGATCCATTCTTTGTTGGCCCCGTTCATTCTGATATGAAATTCCAAGTTCGGACTAGACAAAAGTTCTTTGATGTAAACTTCCAACCAGGAAGATTTGGCAGTTTAAAAGGTGTGTCTCCGATTATGGTACCTGCAGGTAGTAGACTTTCGCAAGAACACATCCCACAGGTAATCGCTAATTCTGGTTATCTTTTTTCTGGTTGGAATGTAGAACCATTAAACTACACAGTATCTGATAACTGCACTTTTACTGCCACTTATTATCACATCCCATGGTGGCGACGCTTCTTCATATGGTTTGACACTTTTGGCTGTTTAAAGTGGCTTTTGCTCCTACTGGCCTTCCTTCTGCTTTCATGGCTTTTCTCGTGGATATTTCCTGGTTGTCATAGTCTTCGTTGGAACCATTGGTATCATCCTGTAGATGTAACAGATAATTCTTTGTATGTTGTATCAGAGCCAACAGATACAATATACATTCCAAAGACCATTTATGGACAAGAATATATACAATCTTATGATACTGTTGCTGACCCTTCAGACATTCGAGATCAAGTTCAGAACCGTGGAGGAAACATCAATGCATTTATGCGTTTTTCTATAATATGGAATCAAAATCAAGACGATATCGTAGATTTAGATGCACATGCCGTTCAGCCAGATAAGAAAGAGATTTACTATGGTAGTTATCGTAGCAAACCAACATCTATGTCTGGCCAACTTGACGTAGATGATATTCGACCTAATCACACTGGTGTGGAAAATATTGTATGGACAGATCCATCAAAGATGAAGGATGGTACCTACACGCTGTTCATCCGCAATTATGATGGGGGAGATAATCATGGAGCAAAAGCCGAAGTCGCTTTCAATGGTAAACTATGGCATTACACTATCGACAAACCTATCATCAAAGGTGAAGATATTCCTATTGCTCAAATTAAGATTTATAACAATGGACATAATTTCTTTGTTCACCATTCAAAATATCTTGATTCTGATGAACGAAATAATAACTGAGAAAATATATAATTATGCCTAAGAAAATAGCAATTTTAAATAATGTAACAGAGTATTCCCCTGCTGATTTGGCTTCCTACATTCAGCAAGGCATAGTTACGCTCGATGAACTTTGTAATAGCACCGATGGCGATTTTACTGCTAAAATGAAATTAGATGTGGAGGAAATTCTCGCTGGTAGTGAGGATGCTGATTTCAAACGTGTAATGAAATCCGAATCCATTTACGACCTACAAGAATTTCTCAATAAGTACCCCATGGGTAAACCAGAGCATCTAGAAGCTGTCAGAATCAAAAAAGATAAACTTGTGGCAAAGCCTATCTATGCGGTACCCCCAATTGCTCCTGAGTTTGAGGATGGTTCTGATGAAAACGAATGGATTAATATAAAGAACTCTGACGATATCAATCTTTTTCTTCAATTCAAGGAGAAATATCCTAATAGTAAATACACTTTTGAAGTAAACAAGGCTATTACCCAAATTAAGAATAGTGAAGCGACTCAAAAGAAGTCTACAGCTATCCTTAAAGCGCTTATTCAGCAAGCCAATAGCGCAGATGAGGTTAGTCGAACGATTGTTAAGTTGGTCAGAAATGAGACAATCTCAATCCAAACACTTATTGATCTCATTAGTAAGGACCATAATCTTTTGTCATCTGTAGCATGCTGCAATATTATAGAACAAGGAATACTTAACCGTACAGACTTGTCTAAATGTGGTATAGCTGATGATTTTATCAATAAGATGCTAGGCAAAGCCCCTTCAATAACATTTGATCCTGCACGTCCATTATTCTCTATTGCTGAACCATGTACGGAGGTGTATTTTTGGGGCATTCCTTCATCAGGAAAAACTTGTGCCTTAGGTGCAATTCTTAGTACAGCCAAAAGCGGATTGAATTCTAGAAGCATGATACCAGACAACAATTGTCAGGGCTTTGGATACATGAACCGTTTGTCCTCTGTATTCTCTTCTGGAAAGGTTTGTCGTTTGCCTGGTGGCACCCCTGTTGCTTCTACTTACGAAATGCGTTTCGAATTAGAGGATCAAGAGAATGCTATTCATGATCTTGCATGCATCGATCTTGCAGGAGAACTGTTTACATGTATGTTTATGAAGGATGCTGGTGAGGAATTACGTGAGGATCAAGAACAAGCTTTAGGCACACTTCATAATATCTTACTCAACAATCGTTCAAACAATCGAAAGATTCATTTTTTTGTAATTGAGTATGGTGCAGAAAACAGAATATATAATGGTCTTCCCCAATCAGAATACCTCAATTCTGCAGCAGTTCATCTCAACAATATGGGGTTGTTTAATGACAACACTGATGCAATCTACGTATTAATTTCTAAGGTTGATAAGGCCAAATATGAAGGGTCACTCGATCAGCACCTCATGAAATACATGACCAAGAACTATCTTGGCTTCTACAATAACCTCCTGCGTATTGCAAAAGAAAACAATATCAATAGAGGTAAGATCAGTATTGTCCCATTCACTATTGGCGACGTATGCTTCAAGGATTACTGCCGTTTTGAGACATCTTCTGCATCAAAAATGGTTGAATTGTTGATGCATTATTCATATACCCGCAGAAAGGGATTTTTTAATAAGATATTTGACTTGTTTAGGTAATCATGAGTAAGATAGAATTATTAGTTCAGAAAGCACAAGGTGGCTTGAGAGATATTTATATCACCAACAAAGGCGAATGGTATCGTAAAACATATGATATGCGCAACCACATCAGCAAGTTGCATTTAGGCAATTTGTTTTATGTGCTCAATTCTAATCCACTAGGGACATTCTTCACAATTGTACGCCCGTTGGATGTAGGGCGAAGTGGCGACTATGAAGCTGCATGGATTTTTATTCCATCTACTATATCTGTATTAGCTGATGATTTGATAAAGATAGTGTCTTTAGCCCAGCAAGATATTTTAAATGGAACAGAGCAATTTGACAATCTGTCCCCACTACTCGGTAACGTGTATCCCGATTTGCAATATATCGACTATAATCCTGTTCAGCAGACACATGCATTGGCTTATCGTTTGTATGGACAAAATACTGACTATGTTTACTTGGGAAGTCTACTACAGAAAGGAATAGACCAATCTTACTATAAGAAATATCAGGCTGTATTTTTCTTTGATTTCGCTACGAGAAACTCCATTCCGTCACAGATTATTTCTCAAATGGCTGATCTGTCTAAGATGGGCTTTGAACAACCGGCGTTTTTGTTTCCTCCACAGCATGAATTACCCAATGGTATTCAGGCTTTCTTGGGGCAATCTCCTTTCAATTCAATGCCCATTAAGGTCGCTTTAGGTACCAATGTTCAATTACAATTGCTTAGGCCTGGCTTCGAAGATATTGTTACCACCATCAGGGTGAACCAGCCTCGTCAGATTTTGAACTTACAAGGTGAAATACCGTGGGAGAAACAAATCACAAGGAAAAAATTCCGAGTATCTATAAAGGGCCGTGAAGTTAACCAGTACCAGATATATGTAAATGGTATTCTTCTTTTGGAAGATCATCCTATTTCTATTCCTGAACGTCAAGCAAAATCAGCTAGAATAGAGATTAAGAAAAGTGGTTGTGTCCCATATACAGGCATGCACGATTTGTCTTCTGACGCTCCAATCTTTCTTAATCTTACAGAGAGAATTCATGTTCGCCCAGGAGGATATGGGAATGAGGGCAGTAAACCATTCTATGCTAACTGGAAGTTTATTCTAGGTGCAGCATTTTATACATTGCTAATTCTTTGTCTTGGTATTTCTATCGGAACAGCTATCGAAGGAAATAACCATGCAAATGATAGCATGTCTAATATGGAAATTGTTGGGGATACAACAAATACAGATAACACTACAAATATAGTTGGTGGTGGGAACAAACGTAAAACGAGCCCTGACAAAGATAAGTGGAAAAAAACAAAAGATAATACTAGCGATAAAGCAAAAGGACAAGAAAATCCACCGAATAATGATGGCAGCCAAAAAGATCCCAATCTATCTCCTCAAAACACTTCGAGCGATGAAGAATCATTTAAACAACCCTAAAATTATTAGATTATGATATTTGAATATACATGTCCAAGATGTAACAATAAGTTTACATCACCAATGAACGCAATAAGAGAATATGTCGCATGTCCATATTGCCAACAGCAGATGGCTAGTAATAACATTTCTTTAGTAATAGATAATCCTGTGAATGCAGGTTCTTCAACAGTCAGACCAGACAATCCACAAACTGTTCATGGAAGACCCGTCCATGGAAGACCCGTTCAAGGTAAACCTGTACAAGGTCGTCCAGTCCTTGCTCAACCGATTCAGGCTCAACCTGTAATCACTATGTCCCAACCCAATGACATCACTCCTCCTCCTGTTTCGTCACAGTATGCCCCCCCCGAGGATAAGCCTGCTATGCAACCAGTTGTGGCTCCTATTGATCCAATAGAACCCATTGCCAATGGGTATGCTCCTATAGCATCTACTTCAAATAATCCTTTTGAAAACAATCCTAGTAATGTTGTAGCTCCCGAACAGGATAACCGCATGAACGAAACGCCTACTGAGGATGAAACGCTCGATGATATGCTAATCAACAAATCACTTGCAGCTGTGGACGAAACAGAAGAACAGGAAGATTATGATGTTGAAGTAGCAGATGAATTGAAAGATGCGTTCGACAACGGAAATCTTGCCAATCCTCACCCACTAAAGAAGGGAAAGTTGTTTGCTGTATTCGGAGGACTTATTATACTACTCATAGCAGTCTGTTATCTCTTGTTCTTTAGTAAGAGTACTAATACAGAACAAGATGGAATAGAAATGGCGAAGAACAATGAAAAGGCTGCTGTTGACTCTTTGAAAGCATATGCCCAAGCTAACCCAGATGCAGGTATCAAGGAATATTTTATGATAGACTTGAATCAAGATGGTCAGAAAGAAGTGCTAGCTAATTCCGACAAGCAATTAATTGTTTATGGAGCAAAGGGAGGCATTGCAACTCAACTTTATAACAAGCCTGTACTCGAGTGGGTATGGCTACGTGGCAAAGGCTTGTTTGTGGTCTTTAGCAGTGACGATCAGTCAGAAGGTAGTGCCGTATGGCTTAAACAGAATGCAACTACACTCGTCGAAGATTCTACCCAAGAGAATTACTCACACACTAAAGGTAAGTTTGCAAAATCACAGAACGGCAGTATCACAAATGTTTCAGAAGATGACTATTATGGTTTTATCAATGTAGTAATCAAGAATTACACAAAGTTAACTCCGATTAAACTTCAATAATATATTATGAAGGAAAATAGAATACTTGTTTTGACATTAATATGTCTTAATTGGTTGACAGCCAATGCTCAAGTTTCCACCTATACATTACCCAGCAATAAGGAGCAGATTGATAATTTATGCCAAAATGATGCTGAGTATGCCGAAAAGGTACGTACTGAGCAAATGAAACAGAATCATTGGGATCTATTTGCAAAAAATAATCTTGCTTCTAACGAGGCCAGCTTTACTAATGAGGATAATTCTAACCCAGCTTTAGTAAATGGCAATAGAAAAAACACGATCTGGGAAATAGATGGGGTTGTTTATCGAATGCCAACAGCGAGCGAAATGTCATTTATTGCTGCGCCTTATAATTTAGGGCCAAAAGACGAAATGCCACTATTTAATAAATCGAGTAAACTATATAATAATTTGGAGTTTGTAAAGATTGGGCATAATGGGGGAAAGTCTTTCTATTCAGACTATATTAGCAAGGGTAAGAATACAATTTATGCGTTGAGGTTTAAAGACAATATCGAGAAAAAGGGAGAAGACAATCCGGATCGTTGGGCATATCGTTATGATTTAAGCGAAACTAAACTTACTGTCACTATGAAGTATATAGGTGCAGACTCTCGTATAAAGAAAGTAAAAGACATAGATGATGACGAATGGTGGAACGGGCAAACTGGCAAACAGGTGATTGTATTGCCTGTTTATAGTGGAGGTGTTTCTTATTATATAAATAATGAGGAATTTCTAAACATCAATAACGAAACAGTAACAATTTCTTCTCAACGTATGTCGACATGTTTCATTCGCCCGTTTGTCGACATAGAAAAAACATATAAGAAAAATATGACTTATATGCACTATAATATCTATGGTGAAAATATTAAAACAGATAAATCTAGTGATACAGAGAAAGTTTATCAGATAAGTCCAGCCAATCCTGTAATACAGGTCTATGCAAAAGGAAATCCAAATGCCCCTTTATTAAAGTATGATGATGCTATTTTAAAATATGGTATTGTAGAAAAGAAATCTGAAGACGGTGGAGTATCTAATTACGAGATTAAACTAAACAAAAATTTGGGAATCGTTGAACGAAATCTGGAATTTACAATGGTTTGCCCAGAAGATGAAAGGCATAATAAAACCTTCACAGTTTGCCAACCAATCCTAAACATCGAAAATATCCCAGATTCTATACCTTCTGACTTTATCAGTGAGGATTACCTCGACCAAGAAGGTAGTTTTATGACTAGCCACAATAATGAACCTGGAGTATTTAGTTTCGATGACGCAAATATGAAGGCCTGTCTCAATGACGGTGACCATGATTTTCACCTACCAACGATGAATAATATGAATTGCATTTTCCCTTCAAGCGACAAAAAATTTGATACACGTTACGAAACGGAAGATACAGATACCTTACAATTTGGAATGTTTGACAAAGCTCCTTATGCTGCAAAATCATCTTATTTTTGTAAAGGTGATGGCGTAATCTATGCTTTACGCTTTAAAAATAGTTGGCTGTGTTCAGCTTTTCGCTACAAATTCGATCCTCAGAATGGCCTTTATGTAAGTATTGTACCGTTAGGATCTCAAGCATATTTATTAAAAAATGCTAGAGAAATTAGTGATGGAGAAATCTTCGATAGAAAAGAATGCCAAACCTTTCTTTTCAAGAATCTTAAAGAAAAAACGAGCGAAATAGGAGATGGAGGCGCATTGTGGACAAGTACTAAGGATCCATACGATCCCGATTATTCGGCCTTTGCTATTGGATTTGACAAGAAAAAAATCTACAGAACCAGTGTTGCCCAATCTTGCTTACTACCAGTTTTGCCCTTCATCGGTAAAGTAGAGGTTACAGAAAAAGAGATAGAGCCAACTGAGGACACTGATACTGTTGTTACAGTTCAACCGCGTATACGCAGAACAAATCGTAGCAGCGGATCTTCAAGAAATCGTTCTAATAATCAAAGCGGAAGAAATAATACTACACGTACTGGTAGTAATCATATTCTTATTATAGACAAAACAAAATAATAAATCTATGGATAATATTCAATTCGAAGTTACCTGCCCCTATTGTGGACAAGTATTTCTAGTATCTTCACAAGCAGGCATACAGGTGCAGTGCCTATGTCCCAATTGTCAACAAGACGTAATAGTTGATGCACCTATAGTTGATAACAGTGCCCTGTTAGAATCCGACTTTGAAGATTCTCAGACAAATGGTTATCAGTCGGTAACAAATTATCCTCAACAAGTGCCGCCAGAAACTAATTACTATCAGACATCTGGTGCACAACAGAATAATAACCATCAACAATTTGCGGGCACCGTGCCTCCACAAGATTCACTTGTTTATGATGAAGAGCAGAGCAGTAAAGCAAAGAAACTAATCATACCATTATTGATTATTGCTTTGCTTCTAGGTGGAGTGGCATATTGGTTTTTCGGCATATATGCCCCCAAACAACAGGAATTGGCAGATTATAATACAGCGAAGACAAAAGGTGATATATATGCTGCGCGTGAGTTCCTTTCGAAACACCAAACAGATGCACTCCCTGATCATAGAACCTCAATGGAATCAATCGTAGAGGCATTTGTCAATGATTCTATAGCATGGCAATCAACGAAAGCTGGGCTTTCTGAGGATAATCTAAAGAAAAGTGTTTCGCTGCTAGAAACTTATCTTCAAGATTATCCCAAAGGTCTTCATCGTAACGAAGCATCATCAGAACTAAACAAGTATAACAGCTTGGTCGCTGCTGATGAAGAAGCAAGAAATAAAGTTGTAGAAATTGAGATGGTGACTGATGGTTACTCGATGCGAAGTTATTATTGTAATTATGGATCACACCAAACGAGTAACGGGAATGGCGGTACAACATACTACGCTGAATCACAGTACATCTCTGTGCCTGTAGGTAGAGCTTGGAGAATGGTTACTTATGATTGGAACTATACTACAAGCAGAATGTACTATCCGGAAATTGTATTGGATAATGGCTCCCGTATTAATATTAATGAAGCCGGTAGTGGATATGTTATTCCAGGAGGTCGTTCTTTCAAGATTCATACTAAACCAATGTATGCATCCGACTATTATACCTACAAGCTCAAAATATATTTCCATGAGGATGATGCATAATATTATATCTATTAATGGAATGTCTATTTATATAATGGGATTAAATAGAAAGGCGAAGGAAGATAATTACTGTAGCCAGTTTAATTCGCGACAAGTTTAAGAATGTTAAATACGTTAAACTTTCGTGGCTTTGAGGTGTTCATTAATCCTCAAAGCCACTTTTCTATCGTATAAAACGCAATTGTCAGATTATAAGCACATTACACATTCTATAATTGCAGCGGCCTGACCTCCGTGATTTCTAAAATGGAGAATCCTTGTTTTATCGATCCTTATTGTTTCCATAATGACGTATTCCATAACACTACGCTTTATGTACCCAAGGGAACTGTAGATAAATACAAGTCAACGGATTACTGGAGCAAATTCGTTTTTATCGAAGAGGGGGAACCTGGCAGCAGTACACAACCTGAAGAGAAGAAATGCGCCACACCTACCATCAGTTACGCCAATAAGAAACTGTCGTTCTCTTGTGCAACGGAAGGCGTTGAATTTGTGAGTAAAATTACGGATGTAGACATCAAGGATTTCTATAGCAGCAGCATCGACCTCGCTGCCACCTATGAAATCAGCGTATATGCCACGAAGTCGGTCTATACAAACTCTGATGTTGCCACGGCCACTTTGGTGTGGACGGATGCTGAATTTACGGAGACCACACCTTCTACTTCTTCAGCCAAAGCCATAGCGGAGAGCATCCCCATGCTGATTTCTGCCCA
>AUXO014099928.1_pt1 | contig 19174 bp, 19 predicted proteins | sample 768731 | NCBI WGS metagenome assembly AUXO01 (sample SAMN02715735, study PRJNA202380) | gut metagenome | biome: sheep rumen | host: Ovis aries | place: New Zealand: Palmerston North
AAAAAACGGTTGCATTATGTAAATTCTTATGATATTATCACTTGGTATGATTTTTAGGAGGATAAATTCATGAAAATTGCACTTACAATAGCATTTATTATAGTAGCAGTCGTACTTGCTATACTTGTACTTAGTCAGGAAGGAAAGGAAAATGGCTTTACAGGCTCATTTACCGGTTCTGTTGATACATATTGGGGAAAGAATAAAAAACACTCAAGAGAAGCTAAGATTCAGAAGGCAACGGCTTTCTTTGGAGCGTTATTTATCATAATTGCCGCAATACTCAGTTCAAAGTGGCTGAATAAATAGTATAGTGTATAATTAACGATTATTATTCGGGTGCTTACTTATATGTGAGCACCCCTTTTTTCATCTGTTGGAGGATTTATATGGAGATAGAGCGTACAGAAACAGAATATACAGAAGAAGAGATGGACATGTATGAATCCTTTAAGAAAATCATGTCTGAGAGTGATTACAGGCCTCTTAAATTCAAGGAGCTATGTAATCTATATGAGATAACTAAGGAAGAAAAGAAGGATGAATTTCTGGGATTTTTGAATAGGCTTACTGATGAAGTGAAGTTGATTAAGACCAAGAATAACAGATACATGCTTCCTCCTGCAAATATGCTTGTTGGTATTTATACCAGCACCAGACGTGGTTTTGGTTTTGTAAGCGTAGAGGGGGAGGATGAGGATTATTTTGTATCATCTAAGGACAGCCTCAATGCCTTTCACGGAGATAAGGTGCTGATTCAGGTTCTGGATCATAACAGTGGACCTAGAAAGGAAGCACGTATCACGAGGATTCTGTCGAGAAATACTACTGAGCTTTTGGGTGTATATCAGCAGTGTGATGGATATGGGTTTGTCATACCTAATAATAAGAAGATTGCCGATGATATCTATATTCCGGATCATGGTAACGGAAATGCTGTTACCGGAAGTCTGGTTATAGTATCTCTGGAAAGCTATGGTGATTCAAAGAAGTCACCGGAGGGACATATAAGTGAAGTGATAGGTCATATAGATGATCCTAAAACTGATATACTTCAGGTCGTAAGAACCTATGGTATTCCGGTTGATTTTCCTGATGATGTAGAGAAACAGCTGGACTTTGTGCCTGATGAAGTATCTGAGGAAGAAAAGCTCGGTAGAAGAGATTTCCGTGATCTGTTAACAATTACTATAGATGGTGAGGACGCCAAGGATCTGGATGATGCAATAACGCTGGTATATGAGGATGGTATATATCATCTAGGAGTACATATAGCCGATGTTTCAAATTATGTTACAGAAGGCTCACCTCTTGACAAAGAGGCGCTGATAAGAGGAACAAGTAACTATCTGATAGATAGTGTTATTCCGATGCTCCCACATAAACTATCAAATGGAATATGTTCTCTGAACCACGATGTTGACAGGCTGACACTTTCATGCATGATGGATATTGATGAAGACGGTAAGGTTATAAACCATGAGATAGTAGAAGGTCTGATAAATGTAAACGAGCGCATGAACTATAATGATGTCGCTTCCATCTTCGAGGGAAGGGTTATACATCCTGAGATTGCAGAGGCTGATCCGTCAAGAAGCTATGAGGCGCTTATTGAGAGATATAAGTATCTGATACCTATGCTAGAGAAGATGCTTGAGCTCTCTAAAATACTTAGAAGTGTAAGAGAAAAACGTGGTTCTATAGATTTTGATGTGGCTGAAACCAAGATAATAGTAGATTCAGAGGGTGTAGTAGTGGATATGCATCCATATGACAGAAATGATGCTACAAAACTTATCGAGGACTTTATGCTTATAGCAAATGAGACTGTTGCTGAGGAATATTTCTGGGCTGAAATACCATTTGAATACAGAATTCATGAGACTCCTGATCTTGCTAAGGTTGATATGCTTAGGGAAGCCATGAAGAACTTTAATAAATTTTTTAAGGTCAGCAGAGACAGGATTCATCCGAAGGAGTATCAGAAGCTTCTGGAAAGTATAAAGGGAGAACCTTATGAGGCGCTGCTTACCAAGATGACCCTAAGATCCATGCAACAGGCCAGATATTCAACAGAGTGTGCGGGACATTTCGGACTCGCTGTTAAGTATTATTGCCATTTTACTTCTCCAATAAGGAGGTATCCGGATCTACAGATTCACCGTATAATAAAGGAAAATCTGCGTGGAGAACTGACAGATGGTCGTCTTAGTCATTATAAGAGGCTTCTTCCGAAGGTTGCTGAGGATAATTCAGTTAAGGAAAGAAGAGCGGTGGATGCAGAACGAGATGTCGTAAAGTTGAAGCAGATCGAATATATGTCAGACCATATCGGAGAGGAGTTTGATGGTGTCATTTCAGGCTTTACAGGTCAGAATATATTTGTAGAGCTTCCGAATACTGTCGAAGGTGCAGTAAGGGTTGCCGATATGACAGATGACTATTATACTTATTATGAAGACAGATTTGAGATGGTTGGGAAGTCTACTGGAAGAGTGATTAAGCTTGGAGACAGCTGCAGAGTAAAACTTGTAAGCTGTAGTAAAATAGATAGAGTAATTGATTTTGAGTTTGCCTGATACAGGTTTTTATTGATTAGATATGAAATCGATTTCTCAGGGAGGAAGAGTTATGCCAAAGGAAAAAGGCGAAAGACTAATAGCAAATAACAAAAAAGCCTATCATGATTATTTTATTGATGAGACTTATGAGGCTGGAATAGCTCTTGCCGGTACTGAAGTTAAGTCTCTGAGACAAGGTAAATGTAGCATCAAAGAAGCTTATGTTTCTATAGAGAAGGGTCAGGTATATATAAACGGTATGCATATTAATCCATATGAGAAGGGAAATATATTCAACAAGGATCCTCTCAGGAAGAGAAAGCTTCTTCTGCACAAATCTGAGATAAACAAGCTTATAGGAAAAACAAAGGAAAAGGGAACTACTATAGTTCCTCTTAAAGTATATTTTAGTAACAGCTTGGTTAAACTTGAGATTGGTCTTGCGAGAGGTAAGAAGCTTTATGATAAGAGACAGTCTCTTGCAAAAAAGGATCAGAAAAGAGAAGCTGAAAGGGATTTCAAAATTAAGCTCAGATAATAATAAAATGCTTGATTTTATAGGGTTTTAGTTATATTATGTCATAGTGTCATTACGATAATTAATAAAACAGTCAGAGGTATTAACAATGAGCCAGGAAAAGGTCGATGCTTATAAAAAGGAAAAAAAGAACAGAGCAAAGATAATGAAGAGAAAGAAGGTAAAGAAAGCACTTGCTGTATTTATCCTGTCTCTCGGAGTCGGAGCACTCATCGGAATTCCTTTAGGAAAGCATATATATAAGGTTCAGAAGGAAGAGGCTGAACTGAATAAGACAATAAATGCTTCAGAATATGAAACATGGTTTGATAAGTACTGGAGCGAAAACATAGATTTGGGTTCAAATGCAGTCTCTAAGGAAGACCTTCAGAAGATGCTTGACAGTGCAACAGTTTCAGATGCAAGTGCAACTGATACAGACGTTGCCCAGTAAACGGGGTAGTACTGGTTTCGACGGGGATTTAGAAATCATGGCAGCCATCCGAGGTGAGTGACCTCGTAAAAAACATTCATTAAATATAAACGCTGATAATAAATTAGCACTCGCTGCCTAATCGCAGCTGTCAGCCTTGTGTCGTCCGTTGCATAGGGGTCTGGCATCAAACAGACGGAGCACTTCCTTGCTGATGCTTGTAGGCACGGGAAGAATTACAAGCTACCGAAAGCCTGAGCCTGTGAGTGGGCGCTGGTCGTAGGGAATGTCAAATCACTTACTGTGATGGGAGATACTGTGATGGAAGGGTTTTCGGACGTGGGTTCAATTCCCACCTACTCCATAAAAAACTGCGAAAGCAGTTTTTTTTGTATGTGGGAATTGAACTGCGAAAGCAGTTTTTTTTGTATGTGGGAATTGAACAGCGAGACCGAGTTGCGAAGCAACGAGAAAAGGACCTTATATGTTTATTTATTAATTAGTTGATACAATATTTGACTTAGTTTATTATATGTATAGCGAGGGTGTGCTCTTCGGAGCGCGTACACAAGAATATGTTCCTGTACTTGTAAGTGGCCTTGTGTACGGTTTAGTATAGGGAATATATTCGCAGCCCAACCGGGCCAAGCGGCTTCCCTCGCTTTTTTTGCTTTTTTAGCTTTGATTGTTGTATGATTATAAAGTGATTTAATCACATTTGTTTTATATATTAAAATTCTGAGGTGAAAATGGAGAAGATAGTTGAGGTAGTGTCTGCTGAAAGGGTTCTCGGATATGATACGGTTTCTGCTTATTTCGGCGATAAGAGAGTTTGTATGTTCGATATTGAGACTACTGGTTTGTCACCATTTAGTTCATTTACATATATTATAGGTTTAAATGTTTTTGAGGATGGGCAATGGAAGATCATTCAGCTGTTTAATGATGACGGCAGATCCGAGCCGGAACTTATAAGAACATTTCAGACTATGATAAAGGATTATGATGTACTGGTTGAGTTCAATGGAGATACATTTGATATCCCATATATAAAAAAGAGAATGAATTTCATACATCAGAAATTCGGTATTACGCTTACTGACAATTTTAAATCTGTTAAGCCATTTGACCTCATGAAACTTGTAAAACCCTATAAGTTTGCTTTGGGACTTCCAAATATAAAACAGAAGACTATCGAGAAGTACCTGGGAATAAACAGAGTAGATATGTATAACGGTGGGCAGCTTATAGATGTATATCTTGGTTATCTGGCGGGAAGAGATGAGAAGAGCAGGGAACTTGTTCTCAGACATAATAGAGACGATATGGAGGGAATGATATTCCTTTCCAATATTCTTGCAACTCAGATGATGGCAGAAGGACAGTTTAAAGTACTTAAACTAGGTACCGAGATAGATAATAATGAGCTTATGCTTTCACTTGAACTTGAACTTGTCGGTAATTTGAAAAACAGGATATATACAAGCATGGAGGGGATTTCTCTGGTTGCAGAGGATACGAATGCAAAGCTTAAAATCCCTATTTATGAGGGCGTGATGAATTACTATCCTGAAAAAACGAAAAAAGAAGGCTGTCAGAGTTATGAGGGTTATTTTGTTCCCTCGTTTGGAAAAACACCTGATATACTTGCAGAGTATAAGGAAAAACCTAACACTAAAGAAACTTATATCATGTTAAATGATACATTTCTAGGAAATAACGATTATCTCAGACAATATGCCGGAATTATCATTGATTCGGTTTTAAGGTATAACTTGAAAAAGAAGTAAAGCTAAAAAGGAGATACACTATGGTAGAATCGTTTTTCAGGTCATACATTATTGTGGATACTATTTTTATTATTCTTAATATAGTCGGACTCTGGCGGATTTTTGTTAAATGTCAGAAGAAGGGCTGGTGGTCACTTATACCGGGCTTTAGGGAGTATGAACTAGCCAGATGCGCTGACAAAGAGGATGATGAAAGGGTATATCTGTTTGTTTCAATACTTTCTTTGGCATTGACAATAGTTGGCCATTTTGTTGATCTTGAACATGTTGCTGATAACGGGAAAACTGCCTCGTATTTTCTCTCTTCCGCCGGGCGTTAACGGTATCAAGGGATTTATGATATCAAGCCACGGAATGGCGGCTATTTGTGCCGAAGCCGCCGGACAGGACAAGGAAATAAATAAAAGACTCGCCTCTTCGAATATGAGAGAGGCGTTTGAGTCTACACAAAGTAATGTAAAGCGCAGGTGGGCAGTTCTGATAATCTTCAGTTTTGTGTTTGCGCTTGTATCAATTATATTCTTGGAGAGAATAGATAAGGATAAGAGGTAGTTTGTTTAAAGAAAGTAAATTAACATAATTATGTAAATTTTTTGTTGAAACACGTAAAAATTATGTTATAATCAAACTAGACTGTACCGGTGTGGGTGCCGGTGCCGGCATATAAATCATTTGGAGGGATTACTATCATGATGCAACCAATTGACATTAAAACTCAAAGTTTTGGTACCGGACTTTTTGGATACAAGAAGGCTGATGTAAATCAGTATGTTGATACTGTTTACAGAGCATATGACGAATTATTTACAGAAAATAAGAACCTTCGAGATGAGAAGGACAGACTTAACAAGTCGATCGAAGAGTATCGTTTAAGAGTTTTCGAATTAGAAAATAAATATGGTGAGGGTCATGCTGATAGCTCAGCCAGTGAGCCAGAGAAGACTGCAGCGAGTGATAAGAAGGATGATAAGGCTGAATCAGCTAGTCCTTTCACAGAGACTGCAAAGAATGATGATCCTTTTTCAGATCTTGTGATGGATGATAAGCCCGAAGATAAGAAGGAAGAGGTTAAGGAAGAGTCAAAGCTCAAGATGAGTTCAAAGGATTCTGCTACATCTAAGTTCTTCCAGGATAATAATGAGGATATCTTCGGTGATGGCGATGATGTATTTGTCGGAGAGATTGAAGACAACAGAAAGTCCAACAAAGCAATGATTGGCGATGGAGAAGAAGAGGGAGCAGACGATTTCGAGTTCCTGTAAATCGATGAATGTATTTCAAATGGAGAGAGTGCTGCATAATATTTGCAGCACTCTTTGTTCATTGTTAGAGAACTAAAATCAGGAGATAAGATATATGATTTCATATATAAAGGGTCAGCTCGAAGAGGTGACTTCAAACAGCATTGTAGTAGATTGTCAGGGAATAGGTTACGAGATACTTACATATGACTATGTTATAAGGAAGCTTCCTTCAATTAATAGCGAAGTAAAAATAATAACGTATCTGGATGTCAAGGAGGATTCTATGAGACTCTTTGGTTTTCTGACATCCAGGGAGAAGGATCTTTTTAAACAGCTTATTTCAGTAAGTGGTGTAGGTCCTAAGGGGGCTTTATCTGTTCTGAATGAACTCGGACCAGACAATTTGATTGCAGCTGTTATTGCTAATGATTCCAAGGCTATATCGAAAGCTAACGGAATCGGTGCAAAGACTGCGCAGAAGATTGTTCTTGAGATGAAGGATGCAGTTAACCTGGAGGGGTCTGTATTTGATCTGGGAAGTGATGGAGAGCAGGATACAAATTCAGTATCTGATGCAGCTCAGGCTCTTTGTGCTCTTGGATATACAAATTCAGAGGCTCTTAAGGCCATAAGAAAGGTTGAGGACTCACAGAACAAATCAGCTGAAGAGTTGATAAGACTTGCACTTAAGTATTTATAAGGATATGACTATGAAGAAAAGAATCATTACATCGGAGAGCACATTTGAGGATGAGGCTATAGAGAAAAACCTGCGACCGAGAAGCTTATCCGAGTATATAGGTCAGAATAAAGTTAAGAAAAACCTTGAGGTTTTTATAGAGGCTGCTAAGAGGCGTAAGGAGAGTCTTGATCATGTACTTTTGTATGGACCTCCCGGGCTCGGAAAAACCACCCTTGCCGGAATTGTTGCAGAGGAAATGGGTGTTAATATCAAGATTACCTCAGGACCTGCGATTGAGAAACCCGGTGAGCTTGCGGCAATTCTTAGCCAGCTTTCCGAAAACGACGTACTCTTTATTGATGAGATACACAGACTCAGTAAACAGGTTGAAGAGGTTCTGTATCCGGCTATGGAGGACTTTGCGATAGATATAGTTATCGGAAAGGGCGAACAGTCTAAGTCTATCAGACTTGATCTTCCTAAGTTTACTCTTATAGGAGCGACTACAAGAGCAGGTATGCTCAGTGCACCTCTTAGAGACAGATTTGGTGTGGTGAACAGACTTGAGTTTTACAATGTTACTGAGCTTATGACTATAATAGTAAGATCCTCCGGAGTGCTTGGTATAACCATCGATGATGAAGGTGCTCTGGAGATTGCAAAGCGTTCAAGAGGAACGCCGAGACTTGCAAACAGACTTCTTAAAAGAGTCAGAGATTTTGCAGAGGTTGAACACGAGGGTAAAATTGATTATAATGTCGCTAAGAGTGCTCTCGATAAGCTTGACGTTGATAGCTATGGTCTGGATGATACAGATAGAAATCTGCTTCTTACCATAATAAAGAATTATGGAGGAGGTCCTGTCGGACTTGAGGTTTTAGCTGCTGCTATAGGTGAAGATTCAGGAACCATAGAGGATGTTTATGAACCGTATCTTATTAAGAACGGACTTATTAACAGAACTCCGAGAGGACGAGTTGTAACAGAAAAAGCATATAAGCATCTGGGGATGGAATATATGCTGGGTGAATAATAATAGAAGAGGTGAAGCGTGATATGGGACAGGTGAGAACAGATATCCCGGTTGTTATTAACAATAAGGTTTATACTTTAAGTGGTTTTGAAGGAGAAGAATATCTCCAGAATATCGCAACATATATCAACGGTAAGATAGCTGAGTGTAAGACTTCTGAAGAATACAGAAGGATGAACGTAGAGTATCAGGGCGTTCTGCTTGCTCTGAATATCGCCGATGATTACTTTAAAGCAAAATCAAAAGCTGATGAGACTGCCACGGATAACAGTGACAAGGAGCAGCAGCTTTATGAACTCAGACATGAGGTCATAGAATCCCAAATAAAGCATGAGGCTGCACTTAAGCTGGTTGAAGAGTATAAAGAACAGGTAAATATACTTCAGAAGAGACTGGTTCAGCTGGAGGCTGAAAAGGATAAGAGATAATGAAACGACCTGAGATACTTGCCCCGTGTGGTAATATGTCGGCCTTAAGAGCGGCTGTAGCCGCCGGCGCTGATGCATGTTACTTAGCGGGGAATTCTTTTGGGGCGAGAGCCTACGCAAATAATTTCAGTGACGAAGAGTTGCTGGATGCAATTGAATATGCTCATTTACATGGAGTAAAGATATATCTTACGATAAATACACTTGTCAAAAATGATGAGATGATTCATCTGTATGATATGTTATGTCCACTTTATGAAAAAGGCCTTGATGCTGTCATTGTACAGGATTATGGCATTTTTGTGATGCTTAGAAAATGTTTTCCTGATCTTGATATTCATACGAGCACTCAGATGAATATAACAACTGTTTCAGGAGCCAATCTTGTAAAAGGGCTTGGTGCAACCAGAGTGGTTGCGGCAAGAGAGATGACGCTTGAGGAACTCAGAATAATCAGAGAAGAGGCTGATATCGAGGTCGAAGCATTTGTACACGGAGCTATGTGCTTATGCTATAGCGGACGATGTCTGATGAGCTCTATGGCTGGTGGAAGAAGTGGTAACAGAGGCAGATGTGCTCAGCCATGCAGGCAGAGATATAACGGAAGCTATAAGCTGTCTATGAGAGATATGTGTACTCTCAGGCATATACCTGCCCTAATTGATACAGGTATCGATTCCTTCAAGATTGAGGGAAGGATGAAGAATGAGTATTATGTGGCATCTACAGTAATGGCTTACAAAGAGCTTCGTGATGATTATCTGAAAGGTACATTCTCAGACGAAAAAGCAACGATGCTTGAGATGCGTCTCAGGGATGTGTTTAACAGAGGTGGTTTTACTGATGGATACCTCTTTAAGAACAGATATGATGATAGCTGGGACAATTATCTGATAGATGATTCCATGCCGGGAAGAAGAGGTGTCAAGGTAGGAGAGATCTCCACAGTTAAGGACGGAAGAATACATTTTACAGCTCTGCTGGATATGGGGGTTGGTGATGAACTGCTTGTTGACTTTGATGAGCCAATCTCGCTTACTGTAAATGCTGATATCAAAAAAGGGCGGGATGCATCTCTAGCCTGTCCGAATACAAAGAAGCTGAAAAAGGGTACGGCTGTTTATAGAACAAGAAATAAGAAGATACTTAGTGAGATAGATGAACTTCTTGAAAACCCGCCGAAGATAAAATTAAGAGGACAGTTTGAGATAAATGAAGGCAAGCCTATGAAGCTTTTTGTTGAAAGCCTTGATGATGGTGTAAAGGTTGAGGTTGAGGGGCAGATTGCTCAGAAAGCTTTGTCCAGACCTCTTGAAAATTACACAATAAGAGAAAAAATCACGCAGCTTGGTAATACTGATTATGAGATGGAAGAGCTTTTGATTCATAATGATAATAAGAGTTTTACTCCTGTAGGAGATTTGAAGAGTCTGAGAAGAGCCGCTCTCGAGAGATATAAGGAAGTGATAATTTCTGAATATGAAAGAAGCTCTGTATATTGTCAGGAGGATAGGGACTTTCTCCTTGGTCTGGGAAAAAACGTTACAGGATCTGCTTCTGAGAAGCATCCAGGCAAAGTACATGTTATGGTTTCTGACAGAAAACAGCTGGATGCGGCTCTAGGCTTTGAAATGAATATAGACTATCTCTATGTTGATATGGGGCTTGGAAAGCTGAAGGGTGATGAAATTAAGAATATAAGCCATAAGAAGGACGAGCAGAGGATTATCCTTGCACTTCCATATATCAATAGAAATGAATATGATATAGCTTCTGAGCGTTTTATAAGTTTGATCAACAGCTACGATGGTCTATATGTAAGAAATATCGATGATCTGGCAAAGGTGGCTGGAAGTCTGAAACGGCTTGATATATCTACTATAGTGCTGGCCGGAAGTCTCTATGCTTATAATGATATGGCCGTTGGTTTTATAGCAGAGCTTTTGACGGGATTTTCCGGTGAGATCATATATGAAACACCTGTTGAACTATCTAAAAAGGATATAAACGGTATAGATTATTGCTATAACAGTAAAAGCAGAGTGGCAGAGCCTTATTATGGGAAGCTTCCGCTTATGGTTACAGCGGGGCTTCGTGATACGACCGGACAGCTTAAGGATGATAAACAAAGTTCATTTTATGTAATAAATGCCGGTGATTTATGTTATAATGTGTTACTGAGTTCAAAAGCGCTCAGTCTCCATATGTATGAATCCGAGATCTCGGAGAAAATATATGGATTTACCATTGAATCCGCTGATGAAATGAAGGCGGTACTTAGTGGAAGGATAGACAAAATAAGTGACGGATTTACAAGAGGTCACTATGAGAAGGGTATATAATTAATAATGCTGAACATTATATGTACTATTTCTAAATATCTGGTTCTCTTATTTATGGTCCTATATACAATCATTTGCTTTACGTATCTGATTGCCAAGGACAGGAAGAAGAGGACAAAAAACCTGAATAAGCAGGTTTTTTATATATTTATGATACATTTTCTGTGTCATGTTATGTTGATGATTAATATGAAGGATATCAAGGTCATAGTGTATTATCTGATTGAGATTTTTATTGCAGTCATGTATATACTGGCTTTCAGACTTATGTACAAGAATTCTTCAAGACTTTTGACCAACAACGTAGCATTTCTTATGCTTATTGGATATACGATGTTGCTCAGACTCAGTCCGAAGCTTGCGGTCAGACAGTTTATTCTGGCTTCGCTTGGCCTTATTCTTACGATATTTATTCCGAAGATCATGTCGATGATGAAGAATATTCCATACTGGAGAAACAGATATGGAGTTGTCGGTATCATACTTCTGGCTTCGGTTTTCATTCCCGGACTGGGAATGGTTGTTAATGGATCGAGAAACTGGATAAGTATCGGCGGACTGTCCCTACAGCCTATGGAGTTTGTAAAGTTGTTTTTCATCTTCTTTACGGCAAGCTCACTTGTTAAGGCTTCGACAATAAAGGATCTTTTTGTAAATGCATGCATAGCAGCTACATTTATGCTGATTCTTGTTATTGAGAAGGACTTCGGTGCAGTGGTGATGTTTTATATCATTTACTTTATGATGGTTTATCTGGCAACGTCCCGACCGATTTTTATGCTTCTGGGTATAGGACTCGGTGTCGCAGCTTGTGTGATAGGATATATGCTGTTTAAGGATTCGTTGTTTGCACATGTAGTTGTCCGTGTTAATGCATGGAAGGATCCGTTTAAATATCAACAGACTCAGGGTTATCAGGTTTGTGAGTCATTGTTTGCCATAGGTACAGGTGGTTTCTTTGGAACAGGACTGGGAAGAGGTATGCCTTATCTGATTCCTGTTGCTGAAAGTGATTTTATATTCTCAGCTATCGGTGAAGAACTTGGTATGGTATTTGGCCTATGTCTGATACTTATATATCTCAGCTGTTTCCTGGCTATCCAGAATATAGCTATGAAATGTAAACAGCCATTCTTCAAGTATGTAACCTTTGGTATAGGTATATGCTATATCTTCCAGGTTGTGCTTAATGTTGGTGGTGCGACGAAGTTTATTCCGTCGACGGGTGTTACACTTCCGCTTATTAGTTATGGTATAAGCAGTGTGTTTAGTACACTCCTTATGTTCTCGATAATTCAGTACACATATATTTTAGTAAGTAAAGAGGCTGACGATCTTGAAAAAGAAAAAGACAAAATCTACCGCAGAGCAGCAACCCAATATGCTGCCGGAGATGCAGGAGCTTATTGACAGAGAAAGAGAAAAAGCTAAAAGAAACAAAATAAAGAACAGGCCCATAGTTTTTTCGACGTATGTTATGGTACTTGTGTTTCTTTGTATGTTTGGATATATCATTTATTATATGTCCGACAAGGCGGAAAGAACTGTTGCGAACGCTTCTAATAAGAGACAGGATAGTCTGTCAGACTTTGTAAAGCGTGGTGACATCATCACAAGTGACGGTACCGTTGTAGCTACAACTGAGGTTAGCGAAAATGGCGATGAGAAGAGGCTTTATCCTTATAATGGACTTTTCGCTCATGTTGTCGGATATAATAATTACGGAAGAGCCGGAGTAGAGCTGTCACAAAACTTTACTCTTCTCAGATCGCATGTTGGACTAGATGAGCAGATTAAAAATGATCTGTCGGAAACAAAGAATCCGGGTGATAATGTCATCTTGAATCTGGATTATAATCTCCAGAAGGCGGCGGCAGATACGCTTGGTAATTGTAGAGGAGCGGTTGTTGTACTTGATGCATCTACATCTGATGTTCTTGCTATGTATTCCAGTCCTACATTTGATCCAAATGATATGGACGCTGTTTGGCAGACAGCGCATACAGAGGAGGGAGAGTCCAGTGCACTTCTTTTAAACCGTGCCACTCAGGGACTTTATGCCCCTGGTTCGACATTCAAGGTTATTACGGCTATGGAGTATATTAAAGAGCATCCGGATTATGAGAGTTATACTCATACATGTAATGGAACTGATATATATAACAGTGTTTCTATCAGATGTTCAAACAGTACTGCACATGGAACACTTGACCTCAAGAGCTCGCTTGCAAAGTCATGCAATACGAGTTTTGCTGATATTGGTGCAAATTCACTGGATATAGATTCATTAGCTGATTTTTCAGAGGATTTATTATATAATAAAGATATTCCGTTTGAGGGTGACGCATCAAAGCCTGTATTTAAGCTTAATGGCGAAAGCGATAAGTCATATATACCTCAGACTGTTATCGGACAGGGAGATACCCTGACAACGCCTCTTCATAATGCTCTTATTATGCAGGCTATAGCAAATGGCGGACATATGATGGAGCCTGGACTTATCAAAAGAGTTGAGGATGCAGAGGGTGATGTTGTTAAGGAATATAAGCCTAAGTCCTATGGGCAGGTTATTGATCCTCAAGTTACAAAGGATATAATTCCTATGCTTGAGGAGGTCTGTACTTCAGGTACGGCATCACAGTATATGGCCGGTAAATCATATACAGTTGCCGGTAAAACAGGAACGGCAGAATATGATAATAACGGAAACTGCAATTCGTGGTTTGTTGGATTTACATCCTCTGACAAGCCGGATATCGTAGTAAGTGTAGTTGTTGAGGATTACACATCAAATCAGATATCAGGAACTTATGTTGCATCTGCTGTTATGGATGCATATTATGCAGGAAAGTAAAAATAATATAAGACACAAAATAATTCACTGACATCCGTTAATTGTCGGTGATCTGACACACCATAAAGAAGGAGGGATTGCGTATGGTCGAAGCAATTAGTTGTGGAGGTGTGGTGATCTTTAGAGGTAAGGTGCTTGTTCTCTACAAGAATTACCGCAATAGATATGAAGGCTGGGTTCTGCCAAAGGGGACAGTTGAAAAGGGAGAGGAACATGCTGATACCGCTCTCAGAGAGGTTAAGGAAGAGTCGGGCGTTGACGCCACGATTGTTAAGTATATAGGCAAGAGCAGTTATACATTTAGTACATATAATGACGTTGTGAGCAAGAATGTTCATTGGTATCTCATGATGTCGAACAGCTTTTACAGCAAGCCGCAGAGGGAAGAGTACTTCTGTGATTCGGGTTATTATAAGTTTCACGAGGCCTATCATCTGCTGAAGTTCCCAAATGAGAAGCAGATACTTGAGGATGGCTACAGTGAATATCTGGCACTTAAGAAGGCCAATCTTTGGGGGAATAAGAAATATTTTTAACATTAATGTATTTGGGGTTTTAAATGGATAACGATTACAATAAGGACGAAATAGAAGAGATATTAAAACGATATATGGGGGACAGCTACAAAGCTGACGAGAAACCCGCAGAAAAGCCAGTAGAGAAACCTGCAGAGAAACCTATTGAGGAGCCTATTGAAAAGCCGGTGGAAAAGCCAGTGGAAAAGCCGGTGGAAAAGCCTACTGAAAAGCCGGTAAAAGAAGAGAAGGATAGCAAGCTTTCAGTAAAGGGAGTGAATAGAACCGGAAATGGAGTCGTGAGTGGCGCACCCGGAAGTATGCTTGCAAAAAGCTCAAAGGTTAAGGTTTCCAAAGTAGAGCTTATGAAGCGTCAGGCTGAAACCAAGAAGGGTACAGAGAAAGCAAATAAGAAAGTAACCAAGAAAGCGGGTAAGTCAAAGAAGAAAAAAACAAAGAAGGATATGATACTTAATATCCTGCTTGTTATATTTATAGTAACGTTTCTTGTTTCGGCCGGATATCTGGGAATGTATTATTATAATATCCATAAGGCCCAGAAGTCCTTTGAAAGTCTTAAGGATATGATAAAGGATGATGCTCCCGGAGCTGATGTCATATCTTATGGTACTGAAACGGATGCATCTGAAATCAAATACGTTGATATAAATGGTGTCAAGGTTCAGGAAAAGTTTGCAGAACTTTATGCTTCTAATAATGATTTTATCGGATGGCTGAGTATTCCCGGAACTGAGATAGACTATCCGGTTATGCATACACCTCGCGATGAAGAATTCTATCTGCACAAGGACTTTAATGGAGAAAAGAGTGCGTCGGGAACACTTTTCCTGGCAGCTAAGTGTGATGCAATCAAGCCATCAGATAATGTTGTGATTTATGGACATAATATGAAGGCAGGAACTATGTTCCATGATCTTCTCAAGTATGAAACAGAGGATTATTATAAAGAGCATAATACCTTCAGATTCGATACTATACAAGGCAACTATGAATACGAGGTTATCGCAGCATTTAGAACTGAGATTAAAGGTGAGGACAATACCTTTAAGTATTACGAATTTATTAATGCTAAGGATAAGGATGAGTTTGATGAATATGTATCTAAAGTAAAGTCCAAGACTCCTTATAAGATTGAGGAAACAGCTGAGTATGGTGATAAGCTCGTAACGCTTTCAACCTGTGCATATCATGCCAGCGAAGGCAGATATGTTGTTGTTGCAAAGAGAAAAACAAAATAGTATAACAAGAGTTAAAAAAAAGCTTGCAATTGATAGATATATCTGATAGAATACCAAATGTTGCGGACTAAATAAGGTTCGATTTTAGTGGTTAAAGGAGGTGCCGAAGGATGGCTAAGTGCTTTTACTGTGATAAGTCAGTTCTTTTTGGAAACAATGTGTCACATTCACACAGAAGATCCAATAGAATAATGAAGTCTAATATTAAGAGAGTCAAGGCAAAGGTTGATGGTTCTCCTAAGACTATCTATGTTTGTACAAAGTGTCTTAGATCAGGTAAGGTAGAGCGTGCATAGTTTGTATACTGCCGAGTTTGATTGATATATTAGTAAGTAGAGAGAGACTGTGTTTTAAGTCTCTCTTTTCTTGTATAAAGAGATATTATTTGGTAAAATACATCATAGTTATCGAAAAATGAACACAGTCCTTATTAAAGGAGGGGCATAAAAATGACAAATCAAATCGAGAATGAAAATGGCAGGATAGTTATAGACCCTGAGGTAGTTGCCAGATTTGCTGGACATGCAGCTCTGGACTGTTTCGGTATTGTCGGTATGGCCAGTCTTAGTGTGAAGGATGGTCTGGCTAAGTTGCTTAAGGGTAATAATGTGGCAAGGGGAGTTACTGTTAAGGTTACCGAAGGAGGTCTTGTAATAGATTTCCATATTATCGTTTCTTACGGCGTAAATATTCAGACAGTCGTAAAGAATCTGGTAAGCACGGTTAAGTACCAGGTTGAAGACTATACGTCAATGGATGTAAAATCCATCAATGTTTTCGTTGAAGGCGTAAGAGTAATTGACTGATAGGAGGATCTAAGTCACATGTCATTAACTAGTATTAATGCCGACCTGCTGAAAACAGCATTTATTTCAGGCGCAAATAATCTGAGCAATAATAAAGAATATATAAATGAACTGAATGTATTCCCTGTACCGGATGGTGATACGGGTACCAATATGACGCTTACCATTATGGCTGCAGCGTCAGAGGTTGAGGCGATTTCAGATCTGAGTATGGCAAAGCTTTCAAAAGCTATATCCAGTGGGTCTCTAAGAGGTGCCAGAGGTAACTCCGGAGTTATTCTTTCTCAGATATTCAGAGGCTTCTGTAAGGATATCAAGGATAAGAATGAGCTTGGCCTTGAGGATATAGCATCTGGGTTTACTCGTTCGGTTGAAACTGCATATAAAGCTGTTATGAAGCCAAAGGAAGGAACCATACTTACAGTTGCAAGAGGTATGGCCGAGAAGGCTGTTGAGCTTCTCAGTACTGAGGATGATATAGCAGAATATGTTGAGAAAATCATAGAGTATGGAGAAGAGGTTCTTGCCCAGACACCCGAAATGCTTCCTGTATTAAAAGAAGCCGGTGTTGTTGACTCAGGAGGACAGGGACTTATTGAGGTTGTTAAGGGTATCCTTAAGGGACTTAAGGGTGAGGCTGTCGGTTTAATTGACGGAGCACCCGTTCAGCTTGCTCGTGGAGCAGGTGTGCTTGATGATATTCCTAAGGCCAGACCAACCTATGAGATGGGAAGTGGTAAAGAGGACATATCTACTGCTGATATTAAGTTCGGCTACTGTACGGAATTCATCATACTTCTTGATCGGGAACTCTCTAATTCAGAGGTTGAAGGAATTAAGGAATATCTACTATCTATAGGTGATTCTCTTGTATGTGTTGCCGATGATGAGCTTGTTAAGATTCATGTTCATACCAATCATCCCGGAAGAGCCTTTGAGAAGGGACTTGAATATGGTCAGCTCACCAGATGTAAGGTAGATAATATGCGTGAAGAGCATTCGGAGAGAGTGCTTATTGAAAATGAGAAGAGAAAGGCTGAGGAGCAGGAGGCTGCTTTCAAGCAGATTAAGGCTGAAAGAAGTAAAGCGCAGCCGGTTGTAAAGAAGGTTCATGATGAACCACCGAAAAAGTACGGCTTTGTAGCAATAGCTTCCGGTGAAGGCCTTGTTGAGATATTCACGGAGGTTGGGGTCGATTACGTGATTCATGGTGGTCAGACCATGAATCCGAGCACAGATGATATACTATCTGCAATCAATAATGTAAATGCTGAAAATGTATATATTCTTCCAAATAATAAAAATATAATCCTTGCTGCTAATCAGGCAAGATCTATCTGTGAGGACAAGGAGATATATGTTGTAGAGACCAAGTCCATACCTCAGGGAATCAGTGCCATGCTTGCATATAATGAAGCTCTTGAGCCTGAAGATAACTTCCAGATGATGAAGGAGGCTTTCTCTGAAGTGAAGACCGGAGAGGTTACGTTTGCCATAAGAGATACCTCTGTGGATGGAAAAGAAATTCGTAAGAACAATATAATGGGTATAACCGATGACGGTATCAAAGCTGTTGGTGAGAAGGTTCATGATGTGACACTTGATGTTCTTGCTGAAATGGTTGATGAAGACAGCGGAATGATCAGTGTTTACTATGGCGAGGATACGACTGAGGAGGATGCTGAAAAACTCAGAGCTGAGCTCGCTGAGAAGTTTGATGATCTGGAAATCGATGTCAGATACGGTGGTCAGCCTATCTATTATTATATATTATCTGTTGAGTAGATATGAGATTAGAAGACGATATAATAAGTATAAAGGGTGTCGGAGAGAAAACGGCGAAGGATTTTGGTAGACTGGGAATCAGTACTGTACGAGATCTGGTGTTTTATTATCCGCGTAGTTATAAAACATATAGCGAGCCTGTCCCTGTCAGTTCTGTAGCTGAAGGGGACAGGGTTGCTGTTTTTTGCAAGGTCGTAACTTATGTAGAGAGTCATAAGGGCAGGAGATACAATATCACCAGTTTGACTGCATCAGATGATACCGGAAGCATAAGAATGGTATGGTTCAATATGCCGTTTCTTCGGAGTGTTTTCAAAAAAGGTGAGAGCTATGTCTTCTACGGAGTTATAAAAATAAAGGGAAGTATGAGGGTTATGGAGATGCCTGAATACTTTACTCAGTTTAAGTATCAGAAGGCTCTTACCACTATGCAGCCTATATATCCGCTTAAGTCGGGTATAACAAATAATTCTATAACCAGAGCTGTGGATGCAGTAAAGGATGTGATTTTTGGTATCCCAGAGTACCTTCCTGAAAATGAGATGAGTGATAGGGGACTTATGCCAAGAGCAGAGGCTCTGATGCAGATACATTTTCCTCAGAATGAGGAAAGTCTTCGGGCTGCTTTAAAGAGAATAGCTTTTGATGAGTTTCTTGAATTTCTTATACGGATCAGAAGTCTCAGGGAGTCTACTGTCACTGAGGAAAATTTCCATAGAATAACCAAGGAGGCAACTCAAAAAAAAGAGGGCTTTATTGCCGGACTTGGGTTTGAGCTGACGGATGGGCAGAAATCGGCTATACAGGACATAGAGTCGGATATGAGTTCGGAACATGTTATGAACAGGCTTGTTCAGGGAGATGTTGGCTCCGGAAAAACCGTGGTCGCTGTAATTGCGCTGCTTATGAATGCATTGTCCGGTCA
>AUXO018556049.1_pt1 | contig 19170 bp, 16 predicted proteins | sample 768731 | NCBI WGS metagenome assembly AUXO01 (sample SAMN02715735, study PRJNA202380) | gut metagenome | biome: sheep rumen | host: Ovis aries | place: New Zealand: Palmerston North
TTCTTCAGCTCTAGTAACTGCTTTTTGTCCGTACTGGAGTTCTGTTCTAATATCTGCAAGTTCATCTCCAAGCTGTCTATGTTCATCTTCAATTCGTTGTATTGTGATAGTGTCATTGTGATTGTCTGCTGATTTGTCTGTGGATAGGTAGTTGTAGATGCAAAAGAGACAGAAGATAGCGAGACAACCAATAATGCAGACAGCAACAATTTTTTCAGCATATTTGATTTTGTCATCATTCATTTACAGCTCCTCATACCATTCATTCATATCAACATTTGTGTCCCCGATATATTCCTTATCACTCCATTGCCAACCTGCTACATGCTTATCTGGATACGTCTGAGCAAAACCATTGTATCCACGGTAATCTGCAATCCAATAGGGTACATAATCAGCAAGCAAGTTAGGCTGAATGGAGTTTTCCATGTAGTCTGTAAACTTCAAGGAAGATGAGTAAATGCCAGCAGTAAATCCAGCTTCGTTGCCTTCTACGATAAAAGCAGAGCATATCGCTGTTGTGTCTACACCATCCTCAAAGCATTCAGGAGCTTCACAATCAAACCAAATGCCCATAGGTGGCGTAGGAAGACCAGACAATAGCATAATAGCTGTCTCTGCTTCCTCTCTAGCCCTTTCAGGTGTTTGTGCATGGGAATAGACATAGACACCCCACTTCAAGCCACGTTCAATACATTGCTCTACATGAGGTCTCCATGTATCTTCTTCTGTACATCCCTCGGAAATCTTGATAATGACACCCTCAACACCTGCATCAACTACCGCATCATAATCTATGTCTTTCTGCCAATAGGACACATCAATAACTTTACTGGTCATTTAATCACCTCCTGTAATGCGTATACAAAACAAACTAAAGAGAATATCCATCCGAGTAACAAAAAAATGGATGTACAAGTGTCTGTGTAGTCAGAGTTTTCACAAATGATAGCAGACGTAATAAAGCATAGAAAACAAGTGGTGAGTATAACATAAATGTCAATCATCTAAATAACACCCCCTTGTTTAATAACAGTATAAAATAAACTAAGGATAATACATTCTAGCCAAATAAAACAAAGAATAGCTGTACAGGTGTCTTTGTCATCTACTCGTGTGTGAATGACAGTAGCTACAACAAAACAAAGAAAGCAAATGTTAAATATAACGGAAAGGTTAATCATCCAGTTTGTCCCCCTCCTTGTCTACATGTTTTTCTCTAGCGATCTGTGCTAAAGCATTACGTATGAAATTAGGGATATAGTGTCCATACCCCAGTTTGTCTATGTTCTCTAAAATACTCATGGCTTCTACAATAGCATAAGCCCCTATAAACATTGTCCGTATCATATGTGTATGCATGGCTCCATCTAGTAGAACACCAAGACCAATAATCAAGAACATGACAGCTTTTTTACATAGTCCTCTCGTAGCTATGGCACTTGCAAAGGAGTGTGATTTACAAGATGCAACCATGCCAGTCAGTATGTCTAAAGACACCAGAATGACAAGGGCCTGTATCTGGTCATCCACACCCCCTACTAGTGTATTGAACGCTAACCAGAGGATAGAAAAAAGACAGCCTATCTTAATTTCTGTGGCTGTCCATAAGTTCCATATAGTGTTAATCATATTTGTTAGCGAACCTCGTTTCATTTTTCATCGTCCCTTTAGTTAGTCTGCTTCCCCACACAATTACCATTTTCATCAATCATCCATCCCATATCATCAAGTACCTTATCAATATCCTCTTTATACTTTGGAAATCTTTTGATAACGTTGTTGTATTTTAATTTTTGTAAAATAATCTGATACGCCAAATATTTAGCCATCTGTTGTCTCACCACCAATCAGGATATTCATAGCATCTTCCAGCGAAGTTACACGTTCTTCTATTGTAGGCGTTTTATCTGTAGATGTAGGTTTAGAAAAGATAAAGCCTTGCGTGTTATCAAAAGACACAACGTCCCCTACCTCGCATTCTTTACCTGTCACATCCACCCAGTATGTCTGAGGACTAAAAATTGTAGACAACTGTTCCATCGGCATTTCCGTTTCAAAGATAAAAATAACTTCTCCATAGAGAAGCTGTGCAAATCTATTCATATTAAATATCACCACCATATTCTATATACACCCATCCGGGAGAACCATAATTATTTCCAGCGGCTCCTCCCGCTCCACCATTACCGTAGGAGACTGCTTCACCCGAGCTTGACAATGCTTTTCCCCCTCGTGCTGATACACCTAATGCACTTGATGTTCCCCCATCCTTTGGATAGGTGTTCCCGCGTCCCCCTGCACCCCCGGCACCAACAACAACTGTATATGTAGAGTTAGGGGAAACAGAGGCGGTTCTTGTTACTAACGCTCCAGAACCGCCTGCACTTTTTATACCGAACACACTTTCAAAGCCACCGCTACCACCCCCAGCAACAGTAACCCTAGCTGTCGTTACACCAGAAGGACATGTCCATGTATATGTACCAGGTGATGTGTAGGAATCTTTATGGTATGGCGGCTTACCACTGGACAAAATAGCAAACTGTGTACCTGATGTTTCTTTCACCCTGCCTATTGTGGCTCTACTATCCGTAGTACCCCCTAGTGGCATATATACATGTACACCATCTACTATTAAATGAACATACGCATTTCCTACTTCAGTAGTCGTTGAATATATTTTAGCTGTTTGTTGTGTCGTTCCTTTTTTGATATATAATTTCTTTGCTAACTCTGCCATATTATGACACCCACAATTCTGCACCGTTAGGGAATACCAAGCGACCTGTATCAACATCAATGCCTACATGTATAAAGGGTTGGTCATTTATTTTCGTATTTGTATTACCACCACGAGACAGAATAGTACCTTTAAGTTGTACTATCCATAGTTGCATGCTTTCGTTCTTCTCGTCTGCTGGGATATTAATAAGCTGTCCATATTGTGTAGGCTGATTATTTATTTTCTTTTCTGTATAATAAATTATACAAAATCCTAACTTACCCCATCCTACATTAGAAGTATCAGAAGGAACATAGTTCATTGGATAGGAATGCAGGCACTTCCAAAGGGACTGTGGCGTAATACTATCTCCCCATGTTCCATCTGCTTTTAATACTTTATTCTGCTGTCCTGCTAAGGGTTTGGGTACTTTTCCCCCATTACCATCTGTGGACGCTGTAGCCCCTTTGAAATCTTGAAAGACACCAGCAGATTCTGCGGCCTGTTTAGCACTCGTAGCGGCATTCGTTTCTGATGTCTTAGCATTCGTTTCAGAAGATTTAGCGGCATCAGCTGATGTTTTTGAATTACCTGCATACGTACCTGCTTGTGTCTCAGAGGTCTTAGCGTTCGTTTCCGATGTTTTCGCATTGCTTGCACTCGTAGCAGATGCACTGGCACTAGAAGCACTCTGAGAAGCACTAGTCTTTGCATTTGTTGCCTGTGTAGTAGCTGTCTCTGCTTGAGTCTTAGCGTTCGTTGCAGACATTGCCGCTTCCTGTGCTTTCGACTTGCTAAACAAGGCCCAGCTACGACTACTCTGTGTCTTTCCTGTCGTACTATCTGTATCGGCCTGATTATCTGGAGACGCTGTAGACTCAGCCCACTTCTTAGCAGACTGATTAGATGTTTCAGAAGCACTGGCACTAGAAGCACTCTGGGAAGCTGATGTAGCTGAACTGGATGCACTATTTTTGGCATTGGTCGCCTGTGTAGTTGCCTGTTCCAGTAAGGAAGTGTTACGAGATACAAAGCCATCCTGCACACTCTCCATGTAGTGTTTCGTTACTGCATCTTGTGGTTCTTTCGGGTCTGATACATCAATGACTCTATGATTTTGTGCAGACCATATTATTTCTTTATTGCCTGTTACAGAAGTAGCTAAAGCATTTGCAAGCAGATAATCTTTCTGTTCTTCTTGCAGATGCAACATCTGTGCATCTTCTGTATTCATATCTTTAGCGAGTAAAATAGAACCATCATTCCATGTAATGATTTTATCTGTTGTTGTCTCCCGATAAATAATCAAATGTTCAGACACACTAGGAGATGTTACTAATGTAATTGTTAAACCATCAACGGAATAATCAACACCATACGTTAATGCTGTTATTGAGTTGTCCGTGTGAAGGATAGATACCTTAATAAATTCTTTCCGTAAATATGGAAAAGGGAAGGAGTATGTCTTTACAGAAGCATCTGTAACTTCATACTCCACTCGTGCTTTAAATATACTCACGTTTATACACATCCTTTCATCTATTTATTAGGTAGACCACTTAATTTAGAGAGTGTCTCTATGGCCTGCGTGTAGGGAATAAAATCAGGGATAGGAGCCAGATTCAACAAGGACTTCAAATCTCGCTGAGAGCCTTTATCATTGGCTAGTCTCCAAGCAGACACAATAGGTTTCCATGTCATATCATAGGCCGTATCGACTGCTGGTAATTGCTGTACCGTATTACCAATAAAGTCGCCAATATCTTTTGGCGGATTATTACGGTACTGTGTAACTGTCGTTCTGATTGTAGGTGCGCCTGTGCCTGATTCATACACATCATTAATCATAGATGCAGGAGACAAAAACCCAGTACGCAAGAAAGCGGCTTTTGCCAAAGCCCTATCATTCAGATAGTTCTCCTTTACGTACTCTGCGGCCTCTGTGTTACCCATAGCATACAGTGCGCCCATACGAGCGGCATTACGAGCGGCAAAAGCACCAACGTTTGTAGCCATGGAAAGACCAAAAGCAACTGCATCCTGTAATTCATGCTGTTGAAAAGCACGCATGAACTGAGCATTATTTGACCTAAAGTTAAAGTCCTTGAACATCATAACTAAACGCACTAAGGCATTGTGGTCTTTCAAAAGGTTCCTATTGCCCTCAGAAGTACTGAGTAAGACACCCTTCTCTACCTGATTCTGAATAAGATCATACCAAGCCCAGAATGTATCAGGATGTTCTCTTTGCCATTTCTCTATGTTCGCTCCATTCGCTATGGTTCCTTTACGACCATCCCAGTTTATATAGGTACGCAAGTCTTTTTTGAGCTGTTCAAGGTCTACATGTCTCCCCAGAGCTTTAATGTTCGCTTTACTAAATGGGTTACGCAATGCATTAAACTGTTCCCCATGCGCCCATCTGATAGAGTCCGTAATAGCTCCACTACGCATAGAGCGAACCATGGTGTCTGTCATATGTCCTAATAAGTTTATCTGGGATGTAAACTTACTCAGGTTGTGTGTGAAGTCAGCGGCTCCGACCAGCATATTAGAGAAGTTTGTCCCTCTCTTTGATAATGCCTGTCTAACCTGCATATCCCCCCAGCTTCCTCTAAATATATGTCTTTCCAAAGGTTCACCAAAAACATGCCATGATAAATCTTCTACAAACTTATTGTTGGCTGTCCCCAGTCTGCACTCCTGCACAAACTTTCTAAGAGGATTGAAGACACCAAAAATCTGTTTAAAACCACCATAAGCAATAGCACCACCAAGGTCTCCTAACTGGTTCCACCCCATAGAGCCACCACGTTTAAAGTATGCTAAGATGTTCAAAATCTTAGAAAAGGCGGCGGCTTCCCCAAAGATATTTCTATCGTAATGATCTCGCATTCCCCTCAATCGTGCTAGTGTATCTAAGAACCATGTCTTTCTGTTCTCTGCCTCTGCTGTACTTATCCGTCCATCTGAACCCATACTGGCCATTTTAAAATCCTTTAGTACCTGAGACACAAACTTCTGATAATCTGAATCCTTGCCAAGAACAGTACGGACAGCCGCTTCCCCAGAAAATCTATTATTTGTCCGGGAAAGTATATGGTCTAAGTCATAGTATCTCAAGTCCTTATCAAAGGAAAACTCAGACACAATATTTCCTTCCGCATCTCTGATAGGTATAACTGTGCCTGTATCCATCGGTAAGCGCCCTTTAAAGAAATTCAAGTCACCTAATGTAGGAGAAGCACCATTTGCATCTAGGCCATCCAGTTTGTCTTCCAAAGGTAGCATAGCATGTTCTGCCCATTCTTTAGACTTTACTGTTCTGTATTCATCTATTTCTTTCTCTGTTGTCTCTGCTGGTTTTTTTTCTTCCAGTTCTTTTAGTTTCTCTTTGACTTCTTCGACCTTACGAGCAGATTTACGACCATCCTTTTCGAGATACTCTTTACATTCATTTATTTGCCGTTTCCACGCCAGTTCTTTTTCTCTGTAAATCATATCAGAAATAAGCTGTCTGGAGTTCGGTGTATTAGAAGCTACAAGGGCATATTGTTCCAGAAATTCTTTAGCACCTTTATCACCTGTTGTGGTGAAGTTAGACACAAAGGAACGATAAGCATCTGGATCAATCAATCTGTGAAATTCATCATCCACTGCATACCAGTCCTTTTCAATCAGATTTAATTTACGGTCTCCACCAAACATAGAAGCCGAATTTTTACCAAGTTCTATGCGTGCGTCATACATATCCTGTAAGGCTTTAACGGCCTTATGAACACTATCATCTATCAAGGAGTCATCAATATCTATCAGTGTCCCTTGTTTTGACTCATGATTGAATGTGTCTATAACCAATTTATTAAATTCCTGACGGTGTGCATCACCACCCCTGAATGGATTGATAGCACCCAGTACACCATAATGGTCTTTTATCCATTGTTGTCTAGCATCGAGGACAGCTCCTTCATACTTCATCAATTGACTCCGTAAATACTGGGACTGACGTTCAGCAGACAACATATTTGATGTCCGTTCTTTTCCTCGTCTCTGAGCATCTTCTAGCAGAGAGGACGCCTTGCGAGCGAGTGTAGGAGAAGGAGAGCGAGAAGCGACACCATAAGGAGTCTTTGTAAATGCTCCATATTCCATATGCTTAGACAAATAGTCCAGTACTCTTCCTCTGGCACTTTTTGGCCTATCTAGCTTATTCTGAGCCTCTGCCATGTTTTCATAGTCCAGAAGACTTTCAGGAGCCATCATATTATCCTTCGAGAAATGCACATCTCCTTTTGTGATAGAACCATCACTATGAACAATAATGCCCATATTCTTGAGCCTATTGTACTGTACCGACTCTTTCAGGATACCCATAATATCAGCATTGCTGAATTTTGTCTTATCCAGAACGCCTAAATCTTTTAGTCCATTTTTAAACTTACGGACAATTCTGTTAGCAGATTTCTTACCCAGCAGGTCATTTTCGATAGCATACCCTAGTATTTCTTCTGGATCCGTAGAGTTCGCCATACGTGCCGCTTGTGCAAAAGGTGTCGTTGTGTCTTTTGCCTGTTCAGACACATAGTTCATCAGTGTTCTATAACTATCATCACCCAATGTTTCCTTCAATGAATTATGGACACCTACTTCATGAAGGAGAACACCTTCTAGCTGTCTAGCACTCTTCACATTGTCTTTGACAACAACTGTGTAATCACCATGAGGAACATAAAATCCTTTGGTATTATCTGTGATTGATACGCCTATTCTCTGTCCCAGCTTTTTAGCATCTTCCAAAGATAGAGCATACACATTACCAGCTTCTTCTGCTTTCTGTGCCACACTGCCCCCTTTAGAGGACAAAAAGGATGTATCATGCATCTTAGCCGCTATAGGTTTTGAATCTTTCATAATGGTGTATGCATTTTCCAGCCCAACAGCATCACGAGCAGTGGCATCTTCTATCTTCTCTGCTGTGTGTCCAATATTTCGTACAGAGACATCCTTCTTAGATAAGACCTTACCGCCCGCCATTCCCAAGGCTCTAAGGACACCGCCAGACACACCAGCAATCAAAGCCGCTCCAGCAATGCTTTCATCCTCCGCATTAGCTTTATTTGCGGCATGTTGTTGTATTGCTCCGTACATACCCATGTTCAGAGCAGTGTTTGCTATCTTCCCTTTTGTACCTAATTGTTTGACAGCGGCAGAAGCGGCTGAATCAATAGCCTTTACGTTCTTGATGACACCACCTGTAGCCTTGATAATCTTCATGGCCTGTACTGCCTTTAGTTCTGGTAATAAATTCAGAGGGTCTAAGACAGCACCAAGGACAGTGCCGATACTATGCGCTCCTAACGAATTGTAATAGGCCGCATATCTCATATCTTCCTGCATGTCATCCATTTTGCGCTGTAAGAGATAATATAATTGTGTCTGGTCTTTTGCATTATCAATTATCCATTGTGCTTCTGCTTCATTTCCTTTTCCCATAGCAGACATGATATATTGTTTGTCTTCCTCTGTAATCTTTGATTTACCAAAGGCATCAAAATCACTATGGAACAGGTCTGTATATAAGGCATCACCTAATTCATACAGAAAGTTACCACTCTTTTTAAAATCATGCCATATACCATCTAACAAAGATGGTTTATCCTTTAACGCTTCTTCATTCTGATTCAGGATATCTGCGTTAACCTTAGAGAGCGCATAGAGTTCTGGAGAAAGCGTATTCTGCATCTTTGGCTGAAATGCGCCTTCACCAAAAGTATACGAGTCTCCTTTTTCTCCAAGAAGCTGTTGCACCTGCTGAGACAAATCAAGATTAGCTACATGCAGATGAGGGCCGGTGCCATGAGGGTCACTAATGACTTCTTGAAATCCTAGCGAGCGTGCATAATCTGCCAGTTGAGATAATACATCATCCCCCCACTGGAGACCTTCCCATGCTATATCAGCCCCCTGTCCTTTATAATGATAGCTCCCTTCTACATGAGAATCATCGTTTGCACCTGCTGTAAGCAGAGGTTCTACACCAAGTTCTCTTGCTTTTTTGAAGAGCATTCCTAATCTTTGATAATAGCTAGGGTCTATCCCCATCATGTCATCAGGCAATTCTGCTGTGTAGTCTGTTGTGTCTGTCCCTGTTGCGTGAGATGCAGAAGCACCACCAACAGCATAAGGGTCAAAATCACTACCATCATACAGAGATGTAAAGACATCTTCAGCAGGAGCCATCCGTATATCTTCATATTGAGGAGCGCAACGTTCGTAGTAAGACGCTATGGCCTTAGCCGCCCCACTTGCACTAGACAAATCAGAAGATTCAATACTCTTCAATGCTTCCTGTTCTGTATTGTGTAATTCCCAGTCTGAAAAAGCCAGCTGTGTATAGATATCATTGATATCATAACCACCCTTATCTGCAAACTGCTGGAGCTGTTTTAGTCGTTCATCTTTCCACTGGCCTATCCCAAAGGATGTACCATCATCCGACCATTTTGTAGGGTCTATGTCTTCTCCGCCACCTGTTTCTATTGCAAAGTTACCTGCCATACCTGCTGAGAATGTAGGAGAATAACCCTGTTGTAAGTACCAATTATAAACAAGTGACATATTATCTGAAATTGCCAATTATGTTCACTCCTTTACATCAAATTCTGCAATCCTCTCTGTAACCAGTCTGTCCAAGAAGAACCTGTTGTTTCATCTATTTCTTCCTGCGTACTAGTAGAAGCCGGTGTCACGGAATAGGATGTATTGTCACCGCTTCCACCATCATCTGTATCCTCTGGTTTCGTTGCAATCCACTGAATTTCATTACGCATATCAGACGCCGAATAGATTTTAGAAGCCCCTGTTGTATTTGAATAGAAAGACCAAGAGCCAGTATTGTCATCATAGTTTACAGACACATCATCAACGTCTGTGTTTGTTTTGTCTGCAAAATCATATAAGTATGTTTCAAGTGCTTGTTTTGCCCATGTGCTTTCAGCGGCCACCCCACTGTTGAAGCAGTTCTTAGGAAAGACTGCACCATGGAAGTATGCATAACTTTCTGCTATGTCACTAGCTGTTTCTAAAACAGCTCTGGATGTATCATTCAAAGCTGGGCCATAAAGCATAAATTTGTCCTGAGCTGTGTCAAGAATACGAGCATCAGACAACTGGATAGAGGGAGCATAAGAACTAGAATCACCCCAGTCTTCCATATCATCTATACTCCATCCTTTTGATATCATCCCTCTGAATTGTGATTTATAAGCATCCTTTGTGGTATCATCCATATCTTTGATTCTGCAATAGTTAGCAAAGCCACGTATCAAAGCATTGTCGGCATCTGCTTCCCCTGAAGCGTCTGCAAAGCGTTGAATTGCTCCAATCGCTGTATCAACCTTTGAACCAAAGACACCGGCAAACTGACCCTTATTACTCTGTCTGGCTTTCACCATATAAATAATAGAGTTAGGGACACCATTAGACTCTACATTCTGTGCTGTGTTACTATTAATTTCCATGAGGATACTATTAGATAGCTGAGTGCGTATATCATTGACTCCCGGATAACTATAAAGTTTCATGAGACGCTGACCTTTTGTGTCTTCGTCATCGTCAGAAGACAAAATATCCTGTTGTGCTTTTAGGAAGGCCATTTTACGTGTATCTGCATCAACAGCTTTCCCACCAACCATAGGTTCCCCTATTTTATTATGGTAGCCATCGAATGTGACACCGCCATCACCATTCAGATATGCATTAATGTTCTCTGTGGCCGCTTCTAGTCCTGCTTGTGTCTTTAAGGCTCCACCTACCTTTTTGGCCTGAGCTTTAGCCGCACGAGCTTTAGCGGCCTTATGTTCCTGTTGCAGGCCATGTATTTCTGGTAATTGCCCCATTAATTCTTCTGCATCATCACGCGCCGAACGACTATTAGATTGCAGACCTTTAATGACATCTCCCATAACTCTATCTAAGTTATTATCTTTCCCATACTTCTTGCGATTAGCCATCTTCAGACTGGACACATGAGCCTTGCGATACTCTAAATTAATAGTATCCAATGCCATGCTGTCTACAAGAGAACTCATGGGAACCGATGTACCATCCAGCCTTGTTTCTACTGATATATTGTCCATCATCTTTTTAAAGGCAGGAAAGTCCTTTATCGTGCCTGTAGACAATATTTCTTTTGTGAATGTGTCAACAAGAGCTTGTCTTTGTTCTGGATTCAACGCCATTAATTTTCCTTGATTGAAAATTTCCTGCGCTTTCTGCTGAATAGTATCCAAAGACATAGAAGGAGCATCATAGATAAGAGAACCTATCTGTGCTTTCATATTGTTAAAGGTCTCAGCGATTCTATCAGATATATCACGTTCTACATGATTACTTGCCAGTTGTGTCTGATTCTCTATGTGTTTGTCATTAAAGCCCTGATTAAAAGCTACATCATTAGACACAAGTCCATCATCAAGATATCGCTGTTTATAAGAGCTTGCAAAGTTATCATATCTGGCAACTTCTTCCTGTGGTGTTTTCGCTGGAGAATCCCCATACTGTTCATTGTATGCTATGCGAGCGGCATCTCCTAACGCCTGTCCTCGTAATTTATCACTATATGCTATGAAGTATGGATTGTCTACATTAGAACCAAATCCATATGTCATAGCTAAATCAATCGTTGATAAGCGTTCACGGTCTTCAGCAGAAGTGGAACTAATCATTCTGTTCGCTTCTGTAAGACCAGCATCATTCATTCTTTTTTCACGGTCTGTCAGAAAAGACAACCATGCATTATTGAAATCAGATGTTGCCGAAGCCAGCATAGAAGCAGAAGAAGCCGCAGGTGTTGTTCCTCGTACACCTTGAACGCCCCCTATATTCTCCTGATATCCTTTTTCTGGCTGTGGCATGAACTGCATTTCAGTGCCTATAGCACTAGCAATCCGTTTCGCCATGTTGCACCCCTTCTTGATAAACCATTTTCAGAATAATTATATTTCAGACCACTAGTTAGGTCTGTCCCAAAATAGGAGCTGACAGGATTCATAGCAAAGATACCTGTACTATTAAACATATTCTCTTTTGCTATATATTTGTCTAAATCTACACCACGTACATTGTCTACTGTGTATTTGTACGCACCATCTGGAGATGAATAAGTTGTTGTAGACGCTCCCTTATATGTACTCCCTGTGACACCAGCTTTCTTTCTCATGCTCCCTATGTTCTGCAAGGTATTATAGGTATTGAAGAAATCACTTGCTATATTCATAAGAGACGTAAAGTATGAAGGTGTCTCAACAGGAGCTATACTATTGATAGCATTTTTGGTATTGATGAGTGTTGTCTCTTTATTTAAATCTATTTCATTATTTTGTCTTTCATAATTAGCCTGTGCTTGCGAAGCTACACGAGATTCATCTGCACGAATAGAGCGATTAATTAGGGAAGCTGTTCGTCCCCCTCCGGCTAATTCTTCATTTACAGCGGCTTTTACAGATGATTCCTGTCTCTTAGACTGTAACCGCATTTTAGTCATTGCTTCTATTTGTGATGCAAACAAAGCTCTCCGTTGTGTCTCGTAGTTCTGAAAAGAGTAGTTCATGGACTGAATGTAGCCTTGAGCTGTTTTGTTATTTGCATCAATTTGAGACTGCAATGCCTTATGTGTTGCATTTTGTTTTGAAATAGCATTCATTGCAGACACACCAATAGTAAGTGCCGTAGTACACATATTGTCATCACATCTCCTTTACTCTCGAAGTATACATACAATCCCAGTCCATACCAATAATAGATAAAGGAACAGGCATATCTGATTCAACAGAAATAATTACTGTATCATTCTTTTTATGTACTGGTATATCAAACTTCCCATTATACCCTAACACTCTCCCTAAACGAGCTGAACTTTCTCCGAGTATCTTACTGGTCATACGATAAATATAAGAAGATCCACCCACATAAGCTACACACACCTGCATATATCCTGTATTTATATAATTAATATGTAAATTCTTTATTTGTGTCCTGCCTGTTGCGTATGATTGAATATTCCCAGAATCATTCTTCTTTAAATAAAAAGTAGAAAAGATGATTTTAAACAAATACGCTTCTCCAACAATAACATGCTTCTTAGAATAATCACCATCAAGATAAGCACAACCATTTTCTATTTGTATGTCCTTATGCAAAAAACCTTCAGGAGTGATGAGACACATATTATGTAAAGGTGTGTCATCTGTAAAAGAATATGCACTTCTCAGGTCAAAGCAGGTCTTTTCTGTTGTCGAATTGTACACACCATTACTCAATACCTTCTTCTGGTCTAAGAACACCCGATATAATTCATCGTCTTCAAAGTCCTTTATGTTAACAGAAAAGTCCATCATTTCCATGTTGATTTGTGTCCCTCTCCGTATCAAAAGAAACAAGCGACTGCCGATGAATCCAGCACCATAAATTTCTCCATCAAATACCCATTTAGACCAAGAGGATTGAATACGTTCTTCATTAGCAAAGAGATACTTGTAAATATAGATAGTGTCTGTAGCACCATTTGTTAGGCAGAACAATACATTTTCAGATGTAGAAGACACAATCTCATAAACACCCGCTTCAATGTAGTTCGGAATATGAGAAGTTATGTCTTGAGCATTTTTCATCTGTGAAATATCCTGCACTGTATAGTATTCTCGAATAGTTGTAAAATCTCCATGCTCTGAGGGAAAATACATGTTCTTTCCTGCTACCTTTGGTTGACAATCAGGAGAGCTGTTAAACTGTGTAATTTCTGTTGGTGAAGCTGTTTTAGGTGTCAAGGTAGAATCAGCACGTATGATGAACTGAGTGTCATTAGAGAATGCATAAAGGTCTTCTGAAAAGACCACAATATAGTTAATCAAATTGGCTTTCGTAGACGTAATAGGTACGTCGATACCATCTGTATCTAACAAGTCATTTGCTGTTGTCATCCACCAATTAAAATACTCTCCTGATTCAGACATGATAATATTTTCATCAGATGAGACACCCAGCCTGTTTCTGTAGAAGAAAATACTAGATAGTGTCTTATCGATAAACGACGGATATGGGTTACTGTCATCATCACCCACCTTACGTTCTTTCCATGTCAGTTTTTTAAATGTAAAAGTATCATCTGCGTTATGTACAAGTGCGTGCGGCATTGTTGTAGCATCTATTTCAATATTGATATTCGGGCAGACACATTCTTCCCATACATTATTGGCTTTAGAATACTTTACATAATAACTCCCCTCTGACGCTCCATTAGGGTCTCCCTTTACTTTGACACAATAATTATCTGGAGCTGTTGCAGGTAAAAGGCTGAAACGCTGGATAGACTTCTTAAAATTAATAAGGGCCTGATGATTGAAGCCGTCGGCAGTCTGTACAAGACCATTAGATTTTATACGTATCCAGTTGTCTTCATGATCTGTTGATACACCATTCTTGTTTAGCTGTGTATTAATCTGGTCTGCTATGTAGTTTGTGTCTATCTGTTTTGTCTGCTCTGCGGCATCTCCGTTTGGTGTTGTATGCGTACATTTAGAGACACCATCAATCCATACCTGATAGGTACGTCCATACTGGCCCTGTTTGACATACAACATACTACCTTGAGAAGCAAAGTAGTCAGGAGATTTTTTAGAGGTCATCTTTACAACCTTTTTCGTGTTCAAGATGAATGTATAGTCCGCAACAGTCATCCCTCGTAAATCATCTCTGGGAGAGGCTGTTTTCAGATAATCAGCATCTTCTATGTTTACTGTCTTTTCGACACCATTCATGTCATAGACCTTCAAAGTGTTATTTGCAAAGACAACCATATATTTCTGCTGTTTGTCTCTATCAATAAAATGGACAAGAGGTTTGCTTCCTTTAGTAAGATTTAACCCTGTCAATGTTTTCAGATGAATTGTGGGAACCCGTTTCTGGAGTCCTGATACTTCTGTCGAGAAGCCATTTATTTGTTCTTCTAACTGTTCGGGGAATCTTAAAAGTGCTGGCTGTTGTGAAATACCTTGCACAAAGTTTTTAATACTTTGTGAATACAGTGCCATTCTTAATCAACTCCTCTGCAACAATGACTGCATACCCGTTATTTGATACATGTTTGTCCCTGTATCAATACTGTACTGCACAAGGTCTGCATATGACTCTGCCGCTTCCTGATATAGTTCCTGTGATATATTTTCATCACCAAGGTAACGTGCCTGAAATTGGATAGCGGCTTTTGCTGTAATATATGTTTTGAAGACATCCGGCAAGTCATCAAAGGCCAGTGCTTCAATTATTGTCAATGTTAAGTCCTCTGAAAATTCATATGTTTTGTCTGTTAAATTATAGACATAATCCCCCCGCTTGACATATGTCTTACCGTCAGTAGCTATTATATCTATCCATGACGGATTGTAACGGATACGCTTAGATAAAGTGTCTGGCGGAAATACCATATCAATGTAGGTATTGAATAACCACCCTTTACGTTGTATAGAACGAGAAACAGTTTCTAAAGCCCGAATAGCATTATCAACATCCACTGATTCTGCATTAGAGATACTATTTACAGGAGCTTCACCAATAGAGGCTAGAATTAAATTAATTGCGTCTAGTTCACTAGAAATAAATAACACTTAGTTCAACTCCTTTCAAAGAGGGAGTAAAGGGAGCAGACACTCCACTCCCTTTTCCCAAAAAATAATACTAGATTAACCCGGGTTATTGATAATACCCATAAACGTAGATTCAGGACGAAGACCACCAATACCAATAGCATACTTAGCAATAAGCTGGTCTGCCTGATATTCTGGACGCCGAGCCTGTTCAAAGGCAATATCCTTCAGAGACAGAATACCAACAGAAGTCTTGTGACAAATCAGCAGAGGAGACTTAGTAGCATAGGTAGACGGAAATGCATGACCATCTCCCTGAATCGTATTGGTCGGATCATCACCACCAGCGGTCAGATGAGGGCATTCAATAATTTGGAAGCCATCCATGTTGATGACATTAGAATTGCTCAGGGTAGCGGATGCACCATACTGGCTATTCAAGAAGTCAAGGTTAGATGCAAGTGCCGCATGAATTTCAGGAGTTACAAAGCAATAACGGTCTGTAGCAGGTACATAATTACTAGCCATCTTAGCTTTTACCTGAAGCAGAATCTTACGTACAGCTACACCAGTTTCCTTATTGATACCCAGCGTATTACCCGTTGCCAGTGTTTCCGTAACGACACCACCTTTACCAAGGCCAGCTACGTTTTCAGACGTATTCAGAGCTTCCTTAGCGACTTCAGCAAGGACAGAAGCATCCATAGAAATAGCCAGTGCTTCCCCAAGCTGTGTTGCATAGGGAGAGCGGAAATCATAGTGTGCAATAAATTCATCAATATCAGACACAAGGCAGTCCGTCGTTAACAGTCCATCAATAACAATCGTGCGTTCACCCTGCTGGATGTTTTCACGCTTATCATCAAGGCTCTGCCCACTCTTCAGATAGTGTGCTTTTGTCCGACCGAATACAGGGAACTGTGCGGATTTACCAGACTGGATAGAACGCTTTACGAATTTACCATTTGTTACGGATGCACGAGCAAACGCTGTGAGAGTTTCACCACTAAATACTTTAAGGGCAAGTGCAAGTTTCTGAGCGTCCGTTGCTGTCTGTGTACCAATCGCCATTGGAGATGCAATAGTAATATTTGCCATAATTAATATCATCCACCTTTCAAAATAGAAAAATTATATATAGAAAAAGACACCCAGTTCTTGAGTGTCTTTACTACCAAAATTGTAATGGCCGTTACAATTTCTTATTAGAATAACTTAGAGTTCTTAACTTTACGATATACTTCTTTCGTGAACTTAGGGTCTGTCTGATATCGAGGGTCAGACATATCTTTAATCATGTCTGCTGTGGTTTCATAACCAGCCATATCAATAGCAGGAGCAGAACGACCAATGATAGAGGCTTTCTGTGTACCATACTGCTTTACCATCTGGCCTTTAATGCCATCCAGTGTCAATTTAATCTGCATCAGATTTTCACTGTCGAGCGTAGCATTGAATGCATCACGGACAGCCTGAGGCTGGGCAGACACAAACTGCTGGATACGTGCATATTCTTCCTGTCCACCCGCAAGATTGAACACATCATTGACAAAACGCTGTGAAGCCGCTTCCCATCCATTAATAACACCATCAACAACAGCCTTAGGATATCCGGCCTGTTCAAGTCTTGCATAGGATTCAGAAGACAGAGAACCATTATTCATGTATTCTGCTTCAAGTGCATTGAAGTCAACACCTTTTGATACAAGGTCTTTTTCAGCATCTTCAAGAGCTTTATGTGCCGTATCTAACTGCTGATTTGTTCCTTCCTCTGCCTTAGGTGTTGTGTCTTCACCTTCTGTTGTCTGTGTTTCTTCTGCTGGCTGATTGTCTTCACCAGCAACTTCGTCAATAATACCATCCACGCTTTCTGCTGTATCTTTTACAGCCACCTGCGTATTAGAGGGAGTCTGAGAGACAATAACAGTATCTTCTGCCTTTTCCTCTGTTGCTGGTACATTTACGTTATTCGTAGTTTCTTCCAATTATGTTCACCCTTTCTGTGTAGCTTCCTGTACTGCTCCTTGTGCCAAAGGCGATGCCATCTGTTGCGCCATCTGTTGCTGGAGCATCTGTTGCTGTACTGCCTGATATTCTTCATCACTCATGACCAAAGTAGAAGCATCTACGCCTAAAGCAGTACCTAATTGCAATAAGACATTTCCTACCTTGAGTCTATTCTGGAAATCTGGAATGGTAGCACCAATCTGCAAGAACTGTTCAATCTTCGTTAAATCATGCCCTCTGCCTAATGCTTCCATACCAGTTATGATATGTGTCTGAACGCCATTGGCCCCCTCTGGAATGTCTGGGAGAGAACCTTGTGCCATTAACTGAGCCATGATGCAACGAACTAATGGTAATTGTAATTCGAGAGACAACAGAGAATAAATATTTCCTACACTGTCTTCGAGTTCATTAGCTACATAACGAATTTCTTCAGCTGTGACTCGTTCCGCATTACGCTGTACAGAGCTGTTAAGCAGAAAAGCAAATGAAAGATTACTCTGTAATTCCTGCTTGTGCTGATATGCTACCTGTAAATCATTGACCTTATTCAGCTGGAAAGCAACAACATCACCTTCCTTACCCTTCACAAAGTCACCAGTTTGAGCATTTTTGAGCTTATCAACACGTAGCGTGCTGGATGGAGACACAAGGAATAAAGCAAAAGCAGAGAGTGTCGCCATTTCTGCAATAGCTTCACTGATTGTATCGAGCGATTTTAAATCTCCATAGTATTCATCTACATAGGAACGTCCATAAGATTCACCATCCATTTTTCTAAGTCTTAAAGGAATCCAAGGGACTTTATCTTTAGGAAACTGTTGATCACTGCCTGATACAATTTCCCCTTCAATTTCTTGATACATGTAATATGTATCATCGTCCCCTAGGTACACATGCGTATAGACATCTATATTTTTGTCTGGATTGGTGTCTTCAGATACATGTACTTTAGCTTCTGGCGGGAGAGCGGCATAACTAATACTGTCTTTTGCTATTAGCTCTATCCACGCCCCAGTCCCATCACGAACAACAACATAGTTATTTAATTTATATAACTTAATGCCGCCTTCTTTAGGTGGTAAATATAACAAGCAGTTACCAGCCACAATCAGCTGTAAGACACCTTCACTAATTGTTATGCGACATCTATTTGCTTCCATGTAGTCCATAAGCTGACGTTCAATACTGCTCATGAGCTGGTCAATCTTTGTCATTGCTGACGTATCACCTGTTGCATTTACCTGCTGTTTTGCTAAATCTCCTAACTCCAATCTGAAGAATGGCTCATTTGGTGGAAAGAGAGCCAGCATAATTTTTGATGCAAGATTATTTACACCTCTTGCACCAATGCTCTGAAATGGAGTCTTGTATGTTGTAGTATAGTTGTCTGTTTCTTCGGGGAATAGCATCGGTATTGTAACCTTAGCGTTCCTTACAGCTCTGTCAACATACATTTTGCGTTCAGATGATAATTTATCATAACGAGATTTAACAGAATCGTCTGTATAGAATGATAAGAGTTTATTACTCATACATTAATGCCAGTACCACCACTACCGGCTCCAGAGGAAGAAGACACATACAAAGAGTTCTTGCCACGTTTCTTCTTCACATTAGTGACTGTTGCATCATATTCGGCCTGTTCTGCCGCTGTTGGTGCAGGTGCGGCCTGAGAGACCACAATCTGCTGTGGCTGTGAAGCCTGTGCGTTATTTGAATAACTGGCCCCTGTTACACCCCCTACAACACTTTTAACTGTTTTCGTGACACCATGCCACGCTTTAGATAGGGTAT
>AUXO012090477.1_pt1 | contig 19169 bp, 31 predicted proteins | sample 768731 | NCBI WGS metagenome assembly AUXO01 (sample SAMN02715735, study PRJNA202380) | gut metagenome | biome: sheep rumen | host: Ovis aries | place: New Zealand: Palmerston North
CATTATCCTACGTACACTGCAAATTTCGACAGTTCAGATATCTATAAGACTGTGATAAATCTTCATGGTCACACTCACAGCAAAGAAAAGTTCTTCATGGATAATCCATTCATGTACAATGTCGGAATGGATTCTCATAACTGCACGCCCGTCAGCATAGACGAAGTGATGCACGATATCACTGATAAGTTAACACAACACCAAACAAAATAAAATAAAGATTATGGCAGCAGACAATTTAAGTATCAAAGAGCCCGAGTACAGGTTTTATCAAGTCACTGTTGAAATTGAAATAGACAGTGAGAAGGGCGGTACGAAGACAGTGAAGGAAATTCATCTAGTGGATGCAGTCAATCCTACAGATGTAGAGAATAAAGTATCGCAGATGATGGACGGTACTATGGCTGATTGGAAGATATCTTCCATGTCGATTTCAAAAATATGTAGCGTATACTAAATAGATTCGCAGCGTATATCTAATGTAAGGAAGGGCTATATGCCTTTCCTTTTTGTTTTTATATGTTATATGCGATATAAACGCATATAATTAGAGAGACATAGAAAACAGTATCTCTTCATTTTTATACGATTATATGCTATTTATGCATGATTATATATTCAAGGGAGATATTGCCCGAAACTTATATAACGATATATTATGTATATAGTCAGAGAAAAGGTTACAGGGAAAGACCGATATATTTTTAGCAATCCTTGTTTTGCAGAATCAATGAGCATGCAGATAGAGATGATAGAAGGCATCGATATCGACATTGTAGAATGTAGTCTAGATGCATTAAGCGATGCGCAGAAAAGCATGGTTGATTCAATATTCTATTACGTTATGGCGTAGATTAATATAGGTATATAACATATATCATGTAACTTTTTACACGAAATGTGTGATGTATATGTAAAAATGTTGTAATTTTATGCCATAAAAGAACATAAACATAGGAGGGCATCTATATGACAACTGAAGAAATTAAAGCATTGTGCGAGGAATGCATGGAACGCGAAGGCGACCAGTATTTAAGAATTGACGTACAACCAAATAAGACTTTGCTAGTGGGTAACCCCGTAACAAGTCCTGGTGATCCTGGCAAGTTAATTATCAGAAGTGCCGACACGTATGAAATCTGCCGTTATTATGATGAATATGCATATAGTGTCAATCATATCAATACGTGCGTTAAACGAATCCATAAATTATTCTTCATTCTTGGAGAGGGAGACAGAGGTGTAAGGGTGTACAAGACTCCATATAATGAAGCAGCAGCAAAAAGGCTGGTCAAAACGATGCTATTCTGCCATTAAACTAAATACAATTATTAATAACACAATAATAAAAGCAGACTATGCAAGGAAATTTTAATGATGCTTATGAGAGCATCACAAGCACGATAGCTAGCCTCTTGCGAGACGCAGGTAAACCTACTCCAAGTGACAACGCTAACATATATGATGATGTGTATGCTGCCATTGTTTTCATATCTATGCTACGGCAAGCAATACATCATTATATAGAAACTGACTATATCGATGAGCTGATCGAACTTCAAGAAAATATTATCGATTATGCATATAGATTCAAAAAAATTAAAATAGAAATACCGCGTAATGGGCATGTAGCAAAGATAGCAGAAAATGGCGAGGCCAAGCAGAAATTCAACGGCGCTTATGTGTTCATTATAAATAAGATAATTAGTCTCTTACAAGATGGCAGTAAATCTGCTGCGAGCAACATCATGGACCTGAGAAAATGTATAAAAGAAGTGGATGTAATTAATGTTCTGTTGTCTCACGCAATATATGATTATTCAGAATCAGGCGACACCGAAAGACTAATAGAACTTCAGGAAACTATCGTTGCTGGCACACATAAAAAATATATGGAGCAATACGATATATAATATAAAGATGCCAAAAGGTTGATTAAACCAGCGTTTCTATGTGAATACGCTACTTTACAGTAATTATTTATAAGAAATATGTGGCGTATTGATAAAAATGTATTATCTTTATGTCATAAAAGAAACAGAACATTAACAAAGGAGGATATATGTACTTATTAAATGCGTTTTCGTTGCAGATGGTTTCAACTCCTGCAACAATCAAAGTTGAGGAAGTTAAAGAGCTTCCAACCGGTTTGGAATCAGCAGTTGGCCACAAAGACACAGCTGCTGTATTGGGCGTAGAGTTCTCACGTATAAATGTGAGACTTGAAAAGGGAGATATTGCCTACATCGCACAACTGCAGGGTGGCCGATTGCCCGAAGGATCAACAACATTACCGGAAGGTTTCTCTTTCAAGTTCCTTAAGGTGACTATCGAGTAATCCTGAATGGGCAATGCTCACGATAGCCATCATGAGCATCCCATTTTTAATAGCATTGCTATAATTAACACCTCTAAAATCTGAAAGCAATGAAGAAGATTATGTTCAACGATCAATATGGACTCACTAAAGCCGTATTAGATGGAAAGAAGACACAGACTCGGAGAATGGTCAAGGGTAAAAATGATTTAAATTTTATAATCGATATTCTCGAGTCCGAACATATTGTGTCACTCAATAATATACTTGGTAGCGATGATAATGATTTATCATCATATCATATTGGCGAGACCGTCGCAATCGCGCAACGTTATTCAGACATAATGAAAGATGGACACCCTACAGAAACGTCGCAAAATGTGCGTGGTACTGCAGGCTGGAACAATAAGATGTTCGTCAAATCTGAATACATGATCCATCATATCTGTATCACGGGCGTACATGCTGAACGTCTACAAGACATAAGTGATACTGATTGCTTTGCTGAAGGAATCTATAGACGAGACGATGTCTTGGATTCTAATTTAGAGGAAGTAGTTGCTTATACGTTTCCTAATAGCTTTAGAAGCTGGCTCACACCCAAAGAAGCATACGCCGCACTTATCGATAAGATAAGTGGTAAAGGTACATGGGATTCGAATCCCTATGTATTTGTTTACGAATTTGAACTAATTGACTAATTAAATACATTCTATGGACATACGCGAATTAATGATTGGTGATTGGGTCTTTTACAAAAACGAGCCCATTATGGTCTACGGGATTAACGACTCGAATGATGATGATCGTATTAATTATGAGGATGATGGTTATGGAGGTTGCTCGTATATATGCGCTGATGAGGCTTATCCTATTCCATTGTCTGATGAAATTCTGATAAAGTCCGGGTTCGTAAAGAATCAATTAATTGGCGAAAATGAATATTTTGACAGAAAAGCAACTAAAGACTTTAGCTACTCTATATCAATAAGATATCGACATCGAATGAAAGGCGAATTTTTTATTAGGGTAGAGCAAATGGATGAAAGTAATATAAAAAGAAGCAATCAAAGAGGATTCATAGGATATATCTTGTATGTTCATGAGCTACAAAATATTTTAAGATCAGCAAGAATAGAAAAAGAGATTATAGTATAATAAAATATGAAAAAAGAAAATGATACCTTTTAGTATTGAGCAAGCCGAAGCTGGCGCAAGGATAGTCACAAGGTGTGGTTATCCTGTAACAATAGAAGAATGTATTTTAAATAAAAAATATCCTATACGTGCTAGGGTAAAAACAGAGGATGGTATTTTTACATATAGTTTTACAGCAGAAGGAAAATTTATCTCTAACGAAGATGAATCAGAATATGACCTCTTCATAGAAGAAGAAGAGAAAGAAAAACCACGGAGAGAATACAGCGGCACAGATAGCATTTATGTTCCCAAAGACGACGAAGGTATCCGGGAAGAACTCATAGATGCAATAAATGGCCTATGGGATAATGATGCTCTACCTATGCCACTTTCTATAAAAAGAAAAGATGCTTGGCTTGCTTGGCTTAAAAAACAATGTGAGGAGAAGCCTGCTGATAATAAGCCCAAGTTCCAGGAAGGCGATTGGGTGATAAGCGAACAAGGCAGGGTACAGCGAATTACCGATGTTACTGAAAATGTCACCAATCACACTTGTGGCTATCATACTATTTCTTATAGTTTTGGCATTCTTAGTTACGGCTATTTTAGTGAGAATGTAAAAAATATAAGACTTTGGAACATCACTGATGCAAAGGATGGTGATGTACTTTGTGCAAAAGGCCGTGATTTCAAAGAGTATTTATTTATGTTTTCTTCTGTAAATGAAGAAAATGTTATAATTACGCATTTTTGCTATGTCTCTCATGGATGTTTTTATAAAATGATAACAAGACTTGGAAGGAAAGAAGACTTCATGTCTGTGACTCCAGCTACCAAAGAACAGCGTGATACTCTCTTTCAGAAAATAAAAGAATCAGGGTATGAATGGAACCCTGATACGAAAGAATTAAAGAAGATTGATGCTGATACGGCTGAAAAGAAGATTAAAACTCGCAAAATGACTTATAAAGAGTTGTCTTGGTGGCTTCGTGAACATCCCGAAGAGCACAGGGAATGGAAGTTCAAGACTCGTAGCGAGGTTTATACAAGTAGAGGTTATTCTGAAGAAAAAGAACATAATCCAGTTGCGGGTGACATATTAATTCGCAAGAATGGAGGCGACTGGATGGAGCCTCTAATTGAAGAGTGATTAACATTAATAAAAAGAATGATAATATGAAAACAAAATTAATACCTTTCAACATAGAAGCGGCGCAGGCAGGTGCCAAAATCGTAACCAGATGTGGCCGTCGTGTTCGAATAGGCTTCTTTGACTTAAAGGACGAAGAACACCCTATTGTGGGCGCGGTGGAAACTGATGGGGGCGAAGTCGTATGTTCTTTTACAAAAGATGGAAGACGCGCAGTAGAAGACGAAGAGTCCAGAAATGATGCGTTCAAAAATGTTTTTGACCTTTTCATTGAAGAGGAGGTTGATGAAGAACCTAATAATTTTGAAATAATGCCAGACGAATGGTATCTCTGTACGAGAGAAGCTTGCTTGTGGTTAGAAGATGGGATAAATTATACTTCGTTTATGGAAGGCGTTCCTTATTCAGGATCTGATATTCTTAAATGTAATTTAAGTTTTGAACCGAAGTACTATCAAAAGTATTTCAAACCTTGGAATATTTGCTATGCGAAACCTGGTGATATTCTTGCTTCAAAGAATAGGACAACCATTCTTATTTTTAAGCAAATAGATACAGCCACAAGTTTTTCGTCCTATTATAACATGCAGCATAGAAGAGACGATTGTTGGGCTAATAACTATTTCATACCTGCAACAAAAGAACAATGTTCTCAAATCTTTAAAAAGATGAAAGAAGAAGGCTATGAGTGGGATTCTGAAAGAAACGAGTTAAAAGAGATTGCCACTGATAAGGCTGAAGAAGAGGGCAAAACTCGGCTTATGACCCGCCAAGAACTCGCCGATTGGTTGCGTGACGCTCCAGAAGAGCATCGGGAGTTTAGATATGTATGCAGTGAAAGCGTTTATAGCAATTACGATTATCCAGAAGATGAGGCAGATACTCCAGAAGGAAAAGTATTCATTCGTCGGAATCATGGTGAGTGGGAGAAACCACTTGTAGAAATCTAATTTAATCTTGCCAAATAAGCAGTGTCAAAAGTCTTATTTGGCAAGTGTTTAATAACTAATTGAAATACGATGAAAACATTTGGAGAACTTGAAGTTGGTGACTTTGTTTATTTTATGCAAAATAGTCTTGATTATTTTGACATGTACAAGATTGTAGGTATAACTAATCAAGAACAAGGAACCATTCTAATAAGTGTTGATTATGAATATGGGTTTACATGTCATAAAAATGAGTCTATATCTACGGCGATTGATGGTGCATATTTCTCCTGTGAGGAAGTCATAGAGAAATGGTTATCACAAAAACTAATAGAAGAAGATTATAGACACTCATGTCGTATAAAACTAATTCAAGAAATTAGAGAAAAATATAAAACAGTAAAGAATTTATAGAAACAGCCCAATGTAACAAAATAACAGCTTCTGAAAAACAATTATATAGTCAAGCACAGCTATTAGCAGAAAAGGCAAATGACTTATTTGACAAAGAAGACAATGGGCATTACATTTTTGTAGGCAAGTATGAATATATTGATAACTAAATAAAAAGGAGGTAAATGATGATTATTCACATGTTAGCTTGGCTCTCAATCTGTATTATTTTTGCTTTTCTAATCTTTCAACTATTTGTTGATCAAAGTTGGAGAAAACTTATTTGGAATAATAAAAGTCAAACTTTTCGTATAGTAAAACAAGATAAGAAATATTATCCTGAAAAAAGATTTCTTTGGATCTTCTTTGTAAGAATACAAGATTCTTATGGTGATTATAAAAGATTTTGGAGTGAAGAAGAAGCTATGGATTATATTCAAAAGTTTCTACAAGATCTCAAAGAAGAAAAGCTTACAAAGAGAAAACTTATTAACTTTTCAAATTTTAAAGCAAAAAAGGAGGAAGAGATATGAAAACAAAGTTAATACCTTTCGATGCAGAGAAGGCGAAGAACGGAGCAAAGGTAGTCACAAGATATGGCTATCCTGTGAGAATTTTATGTTATGATTTAGAGGATAGCAGGCTTCCTATCATTGCTGCTGTAAAAAAAGATGGAAAGGAAATTCCTGGTCAATTTACAATAGAGGGAAACTTTTATCCTAACAAAGAAGAGGATGGATTTGACCTCTTCATTGAGGAGGAAGTCAAAGAAAGATTGATGACCTATGAAGAGGTTGCTTTGTGGTTGACTGAAATGCCTCATAGACAATATAAGATGTTTAGAGGTTCATGTATTAGTACAAACTTTAGTTATAATGAGGAATCTAAAGACGAGGAAGCTACTGACATTCTAATTCGTGAAGACAAAGGAGAATGGCATAGACCAACAATAACAGAATAATAAAGAAAGGAGAATAAATGAGTAAAATAAAACGTATTCCTTTTGATGCTGAAAAAGCTAAGAAAGGAGCCAAAATTGTAACACGATGTGGTTATCCTGTAAGGATAGGTTTTTATGACATAAAAGGCAGATTATTTACAATTGCAGGTGCCGTGACAGAAGAAGACAATACAGAAGTTATCCGTTCTTTTACAAAAGAAGGAAGACATTATGCACTCGATGTAGACAGCGATTATGATCTCTTTATTGAAGAAGAAGAACAAGAAAAAACAAGAAGAGAATATAGTGGAACAGATAGTATTTTTGTGCCAAAAGACGATAAAGGCATAATTGAAGAACTCATAGATGCAATAAATGGTCTATGGAATAATGATGCTCTCCCTATGCCACTTTTTCTGAAAAGGAAAGATGCTTGGATTACTTGGCTTCAAAAACAAGGTCAGAAGAATACTGCTGATGAAGTTGAAAAAGAGATCAAAACTCGCAGAATGACTCAGCAAGAGTTTTCCTGGTGGTTGAGAGACTGCCCAGGAGAGCATAGGGAATACATGGTTAAAGGTGGGCATACAGCTTATACTGCTGATTATAATTATCCAATTGATGAAGCTGATGAAGAAATTGGTGAGGTTTACATTCGCAGAAATGGAGGCGAGTGGGAAGAGCCTTTAATTAATATAAAGTAATATGGCACAAGCATTATTTTTGATAGGAATTGCACTTCTTGTGACATCCGTATATATGATGTTAGGCTGTATATTAGCCTTATTATTTCTAGATGACGAGGACGAAAGTTTTAAAAGAAAGCTGCCGAAATTTATTGTATTCTGGCCAATTCTCGTTGTCGTTTATTCTGTCAAATCACTATTTAATAAAAACAATTAAAAACAAAAGACTTATGAAAGCACAAGAATTCATTAAACTTGTAAACAATTACGAAAACCCATTCATTGCATTATATGATGTAGAAGATGCAGTAGACGAAAAGACAAAGAAAGTCGCGACTATTGACATTGAGGTAGATAAGGATGCTGTTTATGCGACTGACATTTATCGGTGTGAAGATGGATTTGTGGGAGTGTCAGGTTTACATGAAATATTAGACGAGTGTTTAATTCCTTCTGACCTTGATGTTAATTGTGAAGCTTCTGAATATGAAGAAGTACAAGTAATATCTTATAAACCAAAGAAATGCCACTCATAATAGTCTTCTTTATCATAATATGTATGTGCTATATTGGAATTTAATCAAGCTTACCAAATAAGACGAAAAAAAACATGCTTATTTGGCAAGTATTTAATAACTAATTGAAATACAATGAAAAAGTACAGAATTATAAAATTTGATTACGATGAGTGCTCAACTTATCACATACAGAAGAGGTTTTTGTTCTTTTGGTGGATTAGTCTCAATTCCACAGGTGGATATGCTCATGATTTCCCGTATACTTATTCAAATCTTGAAGAAGCAAGGACTGCAATTAGAAGATTTAACCCAAAGAAAACAATAATTGAAGAGGTATGAAAACATTTAAAGACTTAAACGCCGGCGATACCATATATGTCGACGCAGAAAAGAAATGTATCGTTGATATTAAACCAGACCCTTTGTTCGAAGATTATGATTATATCAAGATATATACAAGCGATGGAGGAGTATATGTTGTTCCGAGCGATGAATCTTCTCTTCATGATTGTGGCGAAGATCTGTTAGTCTCTGTTGATAAAGAAGCTGCAATAAAACATTGTACAGACGCATTAAGGGATCTGCAAATTGATTATGAAGATAACAAAGCGTATTTTGAAAAGATGCTAGAAAAAGCAAAAGCACTCAAATAAAAAATATAGATTTGTACAATCATACATCCATTATACTGAAACTTTTTACAGAAAATGTGTGGCATATTGGTAAAAATATATTATCTTTATGTCATGAAAGAAAAGAACATAAAAATATCAATGTTATGAAAGCTGGAGATTTAAATATCGGCGATGTGATAAAAATTGCATGGTCGGATAAACATCCTACAATTGAAAAGGTATATGCTCCTGAATCAGTAGGCGTATTTATTAAAGTTCATAATGAACCCGATGTGGTTGATTGAAAGCAAAACGTTAGAAACTAAAAGAATTGATTATGACAGTAATTAAAGTTTATCTTATTGGATGTGCCTTTTCTTTAATATTTAGTGTTATAATCTTTATTTTGGGTTTAAGACTAAAAATCCGAGAAGAGGGCTCTGTTAAAGTCTCAGTAAGAGACATGATTCGCGTGATACTTGCAGTGATGGGTACGACAGCGATATCATGGGGTGTAATTATACTGTTCTTATATCTAATCAAAGACGAAACATTATTTACTTTAAAAGATAAAAATTATGATTAAAATTGAGATTAATTTGGGTAAGGAGAATCTTGCAGACTGTACTTTTAAGAAAGCAGGAAAACCAGTCAAGAATCCAGAAGAAGAGCTCTCTGCAAAAGAGAAGAATAATATTGCAGGTGCTTTGATAAAATTCGCCCTCATGTTTGGACAAAGTTGGGGTAATAATTTAAAAGATTGAGCATTATGAACGGACCTGTATATTTCACATTGGGAATGATTGTTGGGCTTTTGTCTGTATTGCTTGTCGATGTTACATCAAACTGGAGGCACTTTATCTGGTGGCTTGATTGACACGCCGTTGGTACCGAACGATAATAAAATAAAACAATAATAACATGGCTGAAACAACTTACACATTACAAGCAGCATCGGATGATTTTTCTCTTGATGTTTCGTACTATGTTTATCTGAGAATGCGCAGATATTTAGATGAACATGAATGTAGATATAAAATCATATCAGCAGATGAGTACATCGGAAAAGATAAGGGAGACTCCGAACTTATAGTTCGTAGTTGTCTTTTACAATTTGAAACTGGTAATCTTTACCATGAAATGGTAAAGGAATTGGTTTCTTTTGAAACGAACGTACTCAACAATAAATAAAAATATGATGCATAAAGCAGAATTCATTGAAAAATACGAGTTCAGGATTAGATTCAATGACGAGAAAATTGAATACTTGAATTATGTATTAGAAGCGTTAAAACCGTTCGATAACAAGGCCGTAAGCAAAAAAATAATAAACGCTACAACTAAAAAAGATCCAGCAACGCAAAAAACAACGCATTGGCTAATTACTGATTCTGATTATTGGTATTTTCGCTCAAACAAGAACACATCCAGAATGCGCATCATTACATGCGACCCCGTATGGGTTTATGCGGACTATCATATCACAATGATACCAACCCGCGACATTGTCGAAAATAACAGACTTAAATACGACAAATTAAAAGAGGCGTTGACCTGGAAAATCAACTATTTGGAGGAAGAAAACTCCAAATATACGTCGATGCTTGAAAACTTAGACGTTATTCTAGGTAAACTAGCTGAATTGAATAACATAGCAACGTCCATGTTATCATCGATTCCTCGTGAATTTCTTGGTGAATTTGTTGATTTACAGAATTTAGGCAAAGAGCCTTTCATAAGAATAACAGAATAAAAATGCAGGTAATTAAAAGAATCGATTCAACATGATAATGAAAATTTATTTTATAGGATGCATTTTTTCTTTAGTGCTTTGTATCATAGGAGGTATTTTCTTCTTGAGACAAAGAATTAAAGAAGAATGCTCTATTAAAGCCTCAATATTAGACTTGTATTTTATAATACAGGCTCTTATAATGCTTACAGCAACCTCGTGGGGTATAATATTGATTGTATACATACACCGGCAATATCTCTGTTCCAAAAAGCTAACAGAGTCTAAAATGTCAAACATTAAAAACTAATTAAACATGGCAAAGGAAATATTATACGTAAATTTCGAACTTAAAAGCGCACAGGATGGCGCTAAAGTGTTCACTAAAGCAGGACAACCTGTAAAGATATTCTATAACAAGGAGCGAGAGAAGTATCCTATCCTCGGTATTCTCTTTAATAGAGGATGCGAAGATTCTTCTGGTTTTGACAAACCTGTGTACTATGATATTAATGGACGGTGTTTCAATAGTGATGGCTTTAATAATAACGACCTTGTTATCGGGGTGGAAGTTGAAGACAACGACGAAAATAAGAAGGCCGCTATCCAGGAAGGAAATATGGACGAAATGAAATTAATCCCCTTTGACGCGGAGAAAGCAAAGGCTGGTGCACAAGTAATCACACGAAATGGTCGTCCCGTAACGATATGTCGTTATGATGTGAAAAATAAAGATTATCCAATTCTAGGTCTTGTAGAACTAGTGGACGGCAAAGAAGTTCCTCAGGCCTTTACAGAAAGTGGGAAATTATATAATGGCGACTACCAAGAACGTCCATTTGACCTCTTTATCAAGGTTGAAACAAAACGCCATAGGATGACATACCAAGAGTTTACTTGGTGGCTTAGAGAATGCCCAGAGGAACATCGAGAGTATTGCCATAAAGAAGGAACTACTGCGCATTTCGACTTTTATTATTCATTTGATGAAGCTAATGAAGAAGTTGCAAAAGGTATTCTAATCCGCAAAAATGGAGGCGAGTGGATGGAGCCTGTAATTGAGGAGTAACTAATTGCCAAATAATCATCGATGGACTCTGATTCTACCCGAGTTGTTAGGGGTATCTAATTGATACCCCTTTATATTTTCTGCATGTACATTAAAATATTCGTTGCATATATGTGGATATATGGAAAAATTAGTGTATTTTTATGTCATAATAATAAACAAAAATAAGGATAGATATGATATACAAGAACAAAAACGGAGAAGTTCTCCACGTCAAATTCTCATCACGAAAAGGAAAATTCATCATTCCTTCTAAAATTGAGGATTATGAATGCTGTGGTATGGACTTAGAAGATTTCTATTCATGGGGTGAACTCACAGATGTAATAATTCCTAAGGGTGCTACTCTTATTGAAGATTCTGCATTTGATAAATGTTTTAATTTAACTAATATTGACATTCCTAATGGTGTGGTTTGCATTGGAGATTCTGCATTTTCTGAATGTCATAGTTTAACCAGTATTAACATTCCTGAAGGTGTAACACAAATTGGAGATTCTGCATTTTTCGGATGTTATCATTTAAATGATATCAATCTTCCTGAAGGAGTAACAATTATCGGAAATGATGCATTTTCAGAATGTAGTAGTCTTACTAACATAATTATTCCAGATAGTGTAACGAGAATTGGTCATTGCGCCTTTTATGAATGTACTAACCTTACTAGTATTAATATTCCTGAAGGTGTACAATACATAGGCACGCGAATCTTTGGAGGATGTAATCGTCTTGAAAGTGTAAAGATTTCTGATGGAGTGACTACCATTGAAGATTATTCCTTCGTTAACTGTTCTTCTCTGAAGAACATAAATATCCCTGAAAGTGTTACAAACATCATGTCATCAGCATTTCATAATTGCCGTAGTTTGACAAACATAACTATTCCTGAGAGTGTTACCTATATTGAACATGACGCTTTTAAAGGTTGCATAAATCTGGATATTGTGATTAACAATTCGGAAAGTAATGTTGAACTTGGGGTTAATCCTTTCAAAGGTTGCAAATCAGTAACATGGCTAAAATAAACAAGAGATAAAATGAAAAGTTTTAGAATAGTAAAAGAAGACGCTAGTGATCAGAGCTTCATCGTCCAAAAGAGGATGCTCGGTTTTTTGTGGTGGCACGATATCGCAAGATTCTACACCCTTGATGGTGCAAGAGAATTACTGCGTGTTGTTTATAACAAAACAAAAAGAATAATAATTGAAGAGTTATGAAAAAATTCGGAGATCTTAAATTTGGTGATGTTTTATATGTCGGATTTAGCAAGAAAAACATTCTTACTGTTGAGCCCGACCCGTATTCAAAAGACACTATCATAATATTCACAAGTGACTGCGAACCATATAAGGTTAGCCCAAATGTATCTTTTGATTACTTTAATATAGACTCATTCATCGCATCTGATAAAGAAGCCATAGTAAATCATTTTGTAGAAAAGTTACACGAACTTCTAATTGGATACGACAGTACTAGGATGTATTATTTTACTTTAATATAGACTCATTCATCGCATCTGATAAAGAAGCCATAGTAAATCATTTTGTAGAAAAGTTACACGAACTTCTAATTGGATACGACAGTACTAGGATGTATTATGAATATTTGCTCAAACTAGCAAAAGAATTATAATAAAATATCAAAAATACAATTATGAAAATGTTTAAAAGGATTATAATTTATTTGGTAGCAATTTTATGTTTTAATTGCTGCAATGATGCAAATAAGGGCACTACTTCGGTCAAAAGCATTCCATATTTGAGGGAATGCGAAGTAATAACAGTGTACTGCGAAAGAACAAGGCAAGTGCTATTCACTGATACATTGACAAATAATCGTATAATGTATTCAGAAAAAAGTGCCAATGGATACGCGTTTAAAAACATTCCAAGTGATTCGTTGGACATCTCTGAAAAGTATATAATACATAATGAATACTTCAATAAGGGTGAAAAAACTTATGAAGATTGGCATATGATGTATTTTTACAGTTTTGCAGGAGATTCAACTGCTCATTTTTTCAGAATAGAAATATAAAGCTAAACGAACTAATACGTAAAATGGAAATGAAATACGAAACTATAAAAGAGGGTGATATGCTAAGAATCATCGCCCTTAAAGATTTCTCTGATGTCAAGAAAGGAGACAGAGGAGGATTAATTGCGTCTGAAGACAATCTCTCTCAGGAGGGAAATTGTTGGGTGTATCATGATGCCCGTGTTTACGGTAATGCTGAAGTACGGCATAATGCTATTGTTAGCGGAAAAGCCAAAGTCTTTGGAGATGCAAAAATTTATGACAATGCTCGAGTTTGTGATTATGCAAAAGTCTATGGACGTGCAGGAATTTATGATTATGCCAAAGTCCACGGATGTGCTGAAGTCTATGACCACGCTCGAGTTTATGAGCATGCCGATGTTGGCGGAGATGCTGCTGCTTATGAGTATGCTAATATCCATGACAATGCAGAGGTCCGTGGTCATGCCCGAGTTTATGGACATGCATGGGTGTATGGCGACGCATGGGTGTATGGATACGCTAGTGTCTATGAACGTGCTGTTGCATGTAAAGATGCAAGAGTTCACGGGAGCACAGAGGTGTGCGGAAATGAGAATATTTATGAAGATATTGTAACAATACGGACGAGACATGCTGAAAAGGTATCTGCTGCGTTTAGAGGATTGTTAAGTGACATGAACTTCAAGCTAATTAACGATGATAAAAATCTTTAGTTCGTAAGCAGTTCATTTTACTCATCCATCGTCATGCATATACATTTTTCAGTCATATTGTTATATCCACAAATAAAACCCTTATTATTGGCATAAATAGAATCACTTATTATATTGCCTCTGTCTTTTTTGATGGTCTTCAAACGAACATCAACTAAACATATAGATGTACTGTCATGCTTATCTGCCAATTCTTTGAGAGGTCTGGTTGCATCGTCACTCTCTGCGTCATTAGAGATATGTATATCACTATTATATATGAGTATGCTCTTAGATGGCATATTCATATTACTAATGTTGACCTGTCTATATCCCGTAGACAGGCCCATGATAGTATTTATATTGTTATTGTTAAAGTTTATACGGCCATAAACAGAATTGATACTAGCTAACTCATTGATTCTCAAGTGTCCTATTCCACATGTTGTAAAATATAATGGAATAGAAGAACCTGTCGGAATAGCATTGTTTAACTCAATATGCAAACCGTTCAAGATATATTCCCTGAATGAAGAAGGGAAGTCTATATCATTTATAGTAACTCTACCCGCAGAGCCTAATGCTATACCATAATGGATTCCTTTCTGTTTTGCCTGGAAGACTCCAAATGAATTAGCGTATCTCTGTACATTATCTCCTACAGTCCCTTCTATGCCCAGACCTTCATAACGGCTGAACACACTAAAGCTGTTAGCATTGTCTATATAGACGTCATGAATGCTGCTGAGATAGTCCCTCCAATTTACACAATCTATATAATCATTACTAGCTGGCACATTTTTGCTGAAGTAATTGCCATATAGAAATTGACTGCCTATAGACGTATACGAAAACCCTATAGCATTGCGATAATAATATATCGTTTTGTTGTCTGGAGTATTATTAGATGTGAGCTGAGGAATTTCTTCTATACCACTGAAATCTCCTGCATTCATCAGCCTCAGAGAATTAGAAGCATTATCTGCTACGATAAGAAAAGTTCCTACGCCTGGAGATGACAAATGCGCATCATTTTTGAAGTCACTATATATAAATGATGGAATAGAGGATGTACTGTCTCCCATTTTGAAAGACATTCCTTTACGAGTATCTAATGATACATTAATAGCATCGCCTCCATCTGGCTCATTTTTTAGCAAGTTCCATGGATCTGCTTTATATGTAAACCTAAAATGCAAATCATTTACCATAACTTCACTGCGCGTTCTTTTGTATATATAGCTAATCTATTTACGAAATATCTACAGAAACCCACATCCCATCAATAAGTTCTATATGGCCATCATCTATTCTGTCCACCTCTTCAGGAGCAGCTACATCAAGGGCATTAGATTTCCATAGTTTTTCATTTGTACTTAATGGCGTTATAATATATGGTCTCATCACTCTGATAGATAAGAACTCTCTACGCATGCTAGACATGTATGCAGATACTGGCTTACTGATATGCTTACATAGATCATCTTTGTCGTCTAAATACCCTAATAGTATAGTTTTTGCTGTTGTAAATGTATCATTATCAATGAGTTTGCTTGCATCATGATTATTAATCATGGCACATGAGGTAGGATAATCATAAGTCGTATCACCATCCTTCTCATACATAGACCTATTATCTGCTATCAATGAAACATTATTAACTCCTCTAGTTTCCAGATGGCTTGCTATATCACTGATCCATATTCTAGTATTATTCGCATGAAGGACTGGTACATCATGAATATAACTCATAGATGCACCAGGATATATAGTAGTAGATGTGCTCTGTATAAGATCAGTATCAACATCTTTACCGAGCATGCCATTTATGTAATAATCAAACGGATATTCAGTAACATTATACAGTCTAGCATGAATATGCCTATATGTATTATCATTAGAAGGATACCATGACGTATTCTTCGTGGAGCCTTCTATAAAAGTGAACTCTAAGGCGTCCCCAAAACTAGACGTGTTGAACTCCTCCCACGCAAAACCTCCCATAGACATAGAGGAATGAGGCATAATAGCTATTGCATGAGTTCCTGGTGACTCTGGGTAACCTATATGAGGGAACAGTATGCGTCGTTTATCAGGTTGCACAGATACGGCACCTGAACCTATTTTTACAAAAGCCCCAGAATATTTGCTATCTCTAGCAGAGGAGAATGCGAATGATAGATCGTCCTCTCTTATATTTCTAAATGATACTAATTCACCCATATTACGAAATGTCTATAGTTATATCACCTTGAGGCGTTGATATTGTGGTGTCTTGTTGGTTGCTCAATCTTATGTATTTACGGATTGTTGCAGTGTTGGACTGTGATCTCCCAGATAAATCCAATGACATCTTCTGATAATCTATTATCAGGAACACAGGTTCTGCTGCACGAGCATTACTATTAGGGGTCCATGTATTATCTCCTCCTAGTAGAGTTTCTCTGTGCGTTGCATACATAGACGATATATGGACGAACTCTGTAGATCCTGATAATTCATCTAACATATTGTTATTCAATGAGATATTCCAGTCATTATTAAGATTGTAAGCGCTCAATGCATCCGATGTCATCTCGTCTCCAAATATAGTTCCATGTATGAAGCTGACAGGAACGTTCTCATAATCATCCGTATCTATCACCCAAACAGGTATACTACATTTATGAGGTTGTACTTTTAATTCTAGACCTCCTAGAACTGGTACAGATTCCTTTAAAAATGTATTATTGCTCTTGATAACTTTAAGAGTAACGAAGCTATCTGTACGTGAAGGTGTTTTGATATTGTGTATACCTGCGTGCATTAGGCTGTTGACAATGCCGTTAGATAGATTTGCTTTGTCTATAGATATTGCTATAGTAGCATCTGATGCTATAGCAGGGAATACTTTTTTGCCACTTCTATATGTTGCTACTTTCCCGTATACCATCGGAAGATATGACAATGCAAATGTAAGGGCTTCCTTAACAGATAGTTGTGTTGTAGTGGATATGAAACATCCGACAGACCGATCTGTAGAATCATTCTCTATAGATATTCTGAATCCGTTTTGGACATTTTCATATACAGTAACGCATGATCGGTTGCATACAGATGCGTATGGTGTATATATGTCTAGAGCGTATTCATTTGATCGGCGTATCAAACGAACAGTTCCATACATATGTGTGCCATCCTCTAGAGTGATATCTTCGTCATATATATGCCAGGACATACCAGTAACTCCTAGATTGATAATATTATCCGATGTTGGCGGATTTTTCATTAAGAGATACCCACTCACTACATAATCGACAGTAGCGTATCCATTAGAATCTATATCTCGTAATTTCACCATAGAGGATGACCCGAATTGATTCTTCAGCTTATAACTATCATCTGTATATCCTATAACAGCAAAGACTGGAGCACCTTTAGCGAGTTCACTAGTCACACGGGTAATATAAGAAGAATCTACCTTGACCTTAATAGCATTATTTATAATCTCTGCTAAATCAGCATGGACTATACATATAGATGAAATAGTTCCTGGTACGAATCTTCCAGAATTAACTCCATATTTCTCAAACAACAGATAATGCTTGCCAGTAGCATTAATATATGTATCATTAGGCTGAAGATCATCATCTGCTGCTCCGTCGTCTACTGTTGAAAAAATGATACCAGGAAACAACAAGCTGTTGTCTGTGGTATTGTTACTCTTCAGATACATGAAGCCCGAACTGGTATTGACATAATATTCTCCAAGTCCTATGCTTGATGGTATAGTTACAACAGTGGACCCTGATCTATATTTGAACTTTATTTCTGACTTGTCCATATATCGTTACGAGTAGTATCTGCATGATTTTCAATATTTTCGAGTGCAGCAACACCTACAGTACATATCACATCATGATAAGGCACTATAATAGATGTCGGAGTAGATATAGCTTGTTCTTTATCGACGTTCACTTTGAACAATGTATATCCATTAGTTTTTGACGCATTTTCATTAGGGGATGATACTTTGATACAATTGTACACGTTCAAGGAACTTGGCCCGGGTACGTGGTCATATCTATGGCTCTCTACAAAATTAGCAGCAGAACCTGCGTACACTACTAATGCATCGTCCCATGTTACATCGTAAAAACCATTTGACAATGGTATTTTATCTGCTAGAGAAACAGGGTCTCTTGTTATGTATACTGCATTAGTGTCTAAGATACCAGTATGCTTATCAGCCAGCGACGTATTGTCATCATACCAAAATGTTGCGCTTGCTTCAATAACAACCTCACTCACAGAGATGTCTAGGACAGACGGTGTGATTGCGAATGCTAGTGAGCCGTCAGCAAGAGCGCTATCTAGACTGATAAGATATTTATCAGACCTCACTTTACGGCGTTCAGCTACTCCAGTTATAGTATCTGATGTGTCCACCATGCCATCGTGTGTATATTGGGTGATGGTGTAACATGCATATCCTTTATTGTGCTTCTTCGCGAATGCTGTGGCATTTGACGTGGTTATAGTAACATCTATATGATTACCATTAGGTACGGCTTCTATACCTACTATATCTTTATTTGGGTCGTTTATACTAAAAGTAAAGAATGGCTCTTCAACCTGCTCCTCTAGCGTAGCTGCTTCTGTGTTATTATCATTTTTGTTAACGATATACAGCTTCGCACTTATAGATGCACGTTCTCCGTCATTCCATTGATCAGGAAATAGAGATCTCAATGAAGCAGTATCAGGTAAGAACACATCTATATATCTGTCAAATTCGATATTAGATATCCTTTCTTTATATGAGGCATAATGTACTTCGTCATCACTCCATATGTCTACACTAGAATTATTATATGTTGCAATAAATTTAATAACAGCCTCTTTGACGGTTGATATGTTATTGAACCATATAGTCATATGAGTTGTGCTAAGGGTCTGCAATGTACCATAAGATTCGAACCCTCCAGGAA
>AUXO017702395.1_pt1 | contig 19164 bp, 20 predicted proteins | sample 768731 | NCBI WGS metagenome assembly AUXO01 (sample SAMN02715735, study PRJNA202380) | gut metagenome | biome: sheep rumen | host: Ovis aries | place: New Zealand: Palmerston North
GTAGTATTATAATGTAATACTGGAGTCATAGGTTTAAGGGTTATCTTAGATTTGTTCATTGCCTCTGAAAGTGTGTCATTTCCTTCAAATACTATTATCAAGTTGTATGTTCCTTTATCGAATGTTGTAGGTATTTTAATATTAGTGTTAACTGTTCCTTTAGTTATCTTTGCTTCTGCCAGATTTATATTGTTAATAAATACAACTACACTACCTGAATCAACTTTTTTACTTCCTGACATTACATCTAGTTTAATATTTACATTATCACCCAAGGTAGCTGTATAATTGCTTATATTTATGTTTGAAATACTTTGTACACCTAAAATGTTTGATGCTGATGATTTTTCATATTCTTTATCTCCAAGATAATTTGCAGTAATATTATGAATGATATTAGGTGCATTGCTGGCAACAGTATAATTACATGAAGCACTACCGAGTTTTAAATCAACTGTTTCTAGTAAAACATTATCCATATAAAATGCTACTTTTCCAGAATCAACTATGTAACCGTTTGTAGTTTTAACTTCTGCTGTTAATACTGCTTTAGTTCCTACTTTTGCTAAAACCTTATTCAAAGTTACAGTAGTTTTTTCAGGGTTTTTATAAACTTTTAAAGTTGATACTGCTGTTTTATTCTGGAAGTTTGTACCTGAAACAATAGCTTCAATTGCAAGGTTACCTGGTGTCATTAATAATGTTTTTGTATATGTAAAATTGGACTTACCGTTTACTACTTTATTAGTACCTAGAACAACGTTGTTTATTTTAAATGTTACTGTAAGATTAGTGTTATCAGTGGATGTTGTATTTATGTGTGCAAGTAATTTTACATAATCTCCTACATAGATTTCAACTGGATCTATTGTTGCATTTACATAATATACAAAGTTGTTAGATACTGTGTTAGATGTTCCAAGATCAAGAACTGATTCATCTGCAACAGTATTATTTGCTACAAGTGAATTATACATTACATAATTATCTGTACATTCTTCTGTTAGTTTAACTGTTGTGTTTGTGTTTGTTCTAATAGTATTATTGGATATATTGTTATTGCTGCTTGCTGAAGAAAACATTATTGCTTCATCACCCACATCTATAGTATCTGCGTGATAAGCTGATGTTGATTCTCCAAGATTTTCTTTGTTTAATGAAAAATTATTTAGAATAACTGTGTTGTTGACTGCTCTGTATGCTGCAATTCCATAAGGATTTGTTCCACGAGATGTGATTGTATTGTTAACAATATTGTTATTATTTGAATCATATAATTCAATTGTGTACAATGAAGATGCTTCGGCGTTAATCTTGTTATTATAAACATAAGATGTCGTACTGTTTTCCAATACTATTGCATGTCCGTAATCACCTAATCTTTTATTATCTTTTGTAACATGTACATTAAATACATTTGATTCTACTATAGTATCTATACTGTTTCTTCCGGCAATAAATCCTGTAGCATAATAACCTCCTTCAAGATTTACTGTGTTGTTTCTGTATTCGTTTGCTGTTGCATTTGATGTTAAGATTGATGAACCCCACTGTCCTCCAAGAACTCCAATACCATAGACAAATGGTCCATAACTGGTAATGTTTATGTTATTATTGTTGATTACGTTTCTGTGTGAATCAAAGTATACATCTATTCCCACCACACTGTTTTTACAGTCATTTTCAGGGAAAGTGTATGATTTGAATTGAGAGGTTACTTTAACGTTATTTTTTTGTATATTGTTGTTTGAGGAATATAATAACATTATTCCATGATTATGCAATACTTCAGTAACACTACCTATTTTTTCATTGAACATTATCGAATCATCATATTCTAATCGAAGACTACTTTGATTTAAGTTTAATGAATTGTTATGAATTATATTTGCATCAGAACCATAAGCCAGTATTGCATCGTTAACATAATCTCCTGAGGTTGTTATCTTATTATTTTTTATTGTTCCTCCGTTTGATCCGTATAAAAATATACCAATACTCTCATAATCTGCATAATTTTTTATTTCAACATTGGTTATTTCAAAGTTGTTTACTTCTAATAGTGCTATACCATGTCTTGTTACTGTTTTATCATTGTTCACTATTTTTATGTTTGTAATTGTGGATTCATGAGAATCACCAGTTAAAGTGATTGTTCCTTCATTTATAACACAATTTTGTCCGATAAGATGAACTTTTTTGTTAAAAGTGAAGTTACAGTTATTGAATGTTCCAATTAATGTTACTGTAGCGTTCTGTTGTATTTCATTATTGGCAATTGAATTGGTAAACCATGAATTATAATTTTGAGCAGTTATGTTAATATGCTGATCAGAATCTAATTGTGTTGTTGAATTTGTGTTTGATGGAGGTAAATAAGCTATTGTACCTCTTCCTTTTGCTGAAGTTAATACATTGGATGATGTTACTGTAACATTCACATCTTCTGCATTGAATGCTCCTGCCTCTTCAAAGTTAATTGCATAATCAGAATCGGATATAATTGTATTCTTGTTTACATAAATGTCATTTATCTTTTTGGTTCTGGTCTGTTTTTTAAATAAAATTCCTTCTTTGTTTGAAGTAATCCTATTGTTGTCAATGATTATTCCATGATACTGTCCTTTTGAATATATTCCACAGTTACCGGTTGAAGTAATATTGTTATTGACTATTAATGCATTGTTTCCGTCAATGTTTATTCCATATCCACCTTCTGCAACTATGGTGTTATTTGTAACAAAAACATTGTCACTGCCTATTGTTATACCGGTAGCTGATTCATTCACCTCTACATTATTGTATATGACTGTAGCATTTTCACAAGCATAAATTCCTTCATTTATAGCGTGTACTTCATTGTATGCAATATAGTTACTTACATAATCTTGTGTGGAAATACCCCTAAATCCACCGGTTACTGTATTGTATGTTACAGTGTTATATGCTCCCATAACCTGGATTGTATAACACCATGATGTAATATAACCTCTTGCATTGATTTTATTTCCTGTAATTAAATTATAATCACAGGCTCCACCTACAAAGTCAGCTTCATAACTTCCATAAATACTTAGATAAATACCATTTGCACCGGTTATTACTGAGTTGTTACGAATTGTGTTATGATGGGATTTACCTATTACAAATGCAATATATCTCCAGTCATCTCCATCTCTTTCAAAGTAATTTGATTCAATGGTACTATCATTCATGTAATCAGCTACAAATCCGTAAGAACGTAATCCGTATGTAACCACATGATTATCTTTAACTGTTAAATTTGAAGCATTTTTTACCTGAATTCCTCTGATTAATGTTCCTTCATTGAATATGTCAAGATTTGACACTGTTGAACCAGATGCACCTTCACCCATTATATAAACTGTACAATTGTACAATTTGGCATCCTTGTTTAGACTTGTAAAGGTAATATTCTTGTCAACCATGAACTGTTTGTTGTAAAATGATCCTTTAAGATTTAATATATCCCCTTTTCTAATCATTTCAGTTGATTCAGGATATGTTTTTCCCTCTTCATGTCTAAAAAATTCATCATAATTATCATCTGTTACTGTTATAGTAACAGCTGTCTTTTTAGTAACATTATTTTGAGTTATATCCTTATTTTTTTCAATAGTTTTTTCACTAGTCTGTACATTATTGTCAATTAATTGTGTTGAAGTTTCAATGTAATTACTGTCTTGTTGTTGTGTTAATTCCTGGGCTAAATTATCTTGTAAAACTGTTGAATTGTCTGTTGCTGAAATTGTTCCAAGACTTATCAATAAAACTAAAGAAAATAATAAGAATTTTGTGATTATTCTCATTATTTACCTCCATTTTTTTAATAATTGTTGATATAAATATTATTAAATATGCATTTAATTACATTATATAATAATTTATTTATTTAAAGAATTTAAAATAATTATTGAAGAATTAAATAAAAAAAATAAAAAGAGAAATATTAGAAAGTTTGTGTTCCACTTTCTATATTAAGATACACCATCCGTGAATCTAATTCAACACCATCAGTGTCATAGATAGAGATATAACATTCATCAGGATAAAGAGAATAACTATCAGCAGCTCTTAAAGTTATATAACCATCAGAATCAACTGTTTTTTCTACAAGTTTTCCTTCGTTAAGATTCTTACCATCACGGCTGTATAATGTACTTATTTTAATATCAGCACCTGCATACTCTTTTCCAACAAAGACTGTACAAACACTTTTTGCAGATAAAGAACTACCTGTAGATATGCTTCCCGACTGTATAGTCATACCATAAGGTAACACTTTTGAATTATCATTTCCAGAATTACCAGCATTAGTTTCTTCACTCACTTCAGGCAATATACTGTCAGATGTTGAAGGTAAACTTTCAGTAGACGCTGTTGTTTGTAATGCATCACTAGCTGCATCAGCAACAGTTTGTGTAGCTATTATATTTGCTGTTAATGGAACTGCTAAAAACAAAACCAGTAATCCTATTACCACTCCTACAATAACTTTTAGCATATAATTTTCATCAATACCATAATCATCCATTGAAATTACCTCTGTTTGGATTAAAATCATTAACAACATTATTATTAATATTTTGAGTCATATTGCTGTTTAATTTAACTATTACTTCATAAGGCTTTGAAGTTAAATAATAAACTGTTAAAATAAGCATAATAACAAACATAATTAACAGAATTATACCTATGTACTGTAAATATTGTACTGCCAGAAGAAGACTGAATATATTTAATTTAATGAAAAAATCACTTATTGCTAAAGGATATACAACTAAATCCGTTAAATAAACTATAGAACCTATTAAAGAAGTAATCAATAATATTAACAGCCATGATGGACCAAAATTCTTCTTTTCAAGATGAGTTTGGAAATTCATACTTGATGCAGACTTTATTTTAAATCCATTCATCTGATAATAATTAATTCTATCATTGTATTCTTCCCTAGTATTAGTATTAACTATAATACCCATATTATCACATTTTTTTTAATTGATTAAATGAATATTAATATATTTATATACGATAATAAATAATTTTTATAAAAAAAGTTTAGTTGAACTATATAAAAAAAATAAAAAAAATAGGTTATTTTAACCTGTTTGATATCAAATCAAGTTTTTCATCCATTTTAGATAATTCATCCCGTAATTGCTTATTTTCAGCATCCAGGTTGGTTATTTTATCGTTTAATAAAGTTATTTCTTCTTTATACATCTTATTAGTATTTTCTATTTTCCCCATATATTCAAATACTGCTTCTCTTGTTTCTCGTCCCGGTTTTTCATTATAAACAGCAGACAGATATGCTGTAAATATTGCCACAAATATAATGCCTATTAAAATAGTAAGTATTGTTAAACCTTTTCCCATAGGACTTATTGGAGTAATATCACCATATCCCACTGTTGAAGCTGTGACAACTATAAACCATACTGCTTCACCCAAATTATCAACAGAATCATCAAGAATTATTAATAGAACAGATGAAACTGCTATATATATCGTTAAAATTACGAACAATAATTTAAACAGATGATGTTGTATAAAATACACTAATGAATCAAAGTCCTTTTTAACATTATAAATACGTACAAGTTTGATTAACTTAATAAATCTAAACAATCTGAAGACCGAGAAATATCTAAACAATAAATCATAAGGAAATATGGATATAATAGAGAATATGTTTTTATCCTTGAATAAAAAGTCTTTTAATGAAGATTCATAATTATAATAATCATATGCCAGATCAAAAAACAATAGCAAACATACTAAAAAATCGTAATCTGCAAACAGATTCTCTACTTTAAAATCAAAAGAGTAAATAGTAGATAAAAATATGAATATTAAATCTATAACTGTTAAAATTAACAGAATTACATTCTTTAATTCAATAATTATATCTCTATTTTCTTCATTCATATACTCTTTTAACATAATAACCAAATAATCCTCTGATACTAAATGCTTTGTTTAATAAAGTATTTAGATTTAAGCATAATTATAAAAATTCATTTATAAGATTTAATTAAACTTTTCATTTTAGAAAGAATATATCACTCAGCGATTAAAACATAGCATTTAAAAAATTTAAAATTCAAATAGTTAATTAAGAAACTTTTTAGAAGTGATAACATATGTATTATATTATTAGTGAAAAATTAATTGAATGTACTAAAGAAGAATTATTAGAATCAAACAAACAATATGTTGCACTTCTTACATCGGAAGAATGGGAGAAAGAAAAAAGTACTTTTAAGATGGGTATTGATTTTGAACCAAAAACAACCAATATTCACGTTACCAAAGCTGAAGAAAACTTTGATTCAATAACAGGTACTTTTTTCATTCCAAACAGAAAAAATGTTCAATCTGAAGAAAACAAATTTGCTTTTGCTTTAGATGAAAAGGGTATAGTATTTATTGATGATTCAACAGCTTCTAAAAAGATTGTTAGAAAAATTAAAAAAAGAAAAAAATGGAGATTACCTAGTTTAGAACGTTTCATCTATGATTTTCTAAATGAAATTATAAAAGAGGATTTCCGTGTAATGGAAAGGTATGAACACGAACTAGATGATATGGAAGATGACATTATTAACGATGATAATGAACTAATCTCTCACAGAGTTAACGAAATACGTATCGATATCAGAGATTTAAAAAATCATTACGAACAGTTACTGGACTTAGGTGAAGTATTTGAAGAAAATGAAAATCAATTCTTCAAAGAAGAAAACATCCGTTACTTCAGATTATTCATCAATAGAGTTGAACGCTTAAGAGATCTTTCAAACAGTTTACGTGATTATACAATACAAATTCGTGATGTATATAAAACACATTTAGACATCAAACAAAACCATATAATAACACTCCTAACTATGGTTACTACCGTTTTTACGCCATTGATGTTGGTTGTCGGTTGGTATGGTATGAATTTCAAATACATGCCCGAACTTAATTACAAATTAAGTTATCCAATAGTATTTGTTTCATGTATACTTATCAGCCTGTTGGTTTTATGGTTTTTCAGAAGAAAAAAATGGTTATGAAAACTATTTTATAAAAAGTAACAATATTTAAATATCAATTGGATAGATAACATAATTTAGATTATCTTTAAGATAATCAACAAGTAATAAATACAATATAAACTTTAAAAACATAGAAAATCAATGTTATTTTCACTACATGTTTTTTTTAGAAGAAATATTTTCTCTTTAATAGTCTAAATGGACGTGACCTCCGTTAACCCTATAACTTAATAAATTAAGCGAAAAAGTTATTATTAGAGAGATTAAGGGAAACCTTAATCTCATTTAAGTTATAAACTATTTTAAATATAAAAACTTAATAAAATATGTTATTAAACAAATTTAGAATAAATTTAATAAAAAAAAAGAATAAAAAAAAAGAAGTAGTTACATCTTTTATGCTGATGCAACAAATTCAGGAGCATCTTCCTGTGCCCATGCAACAAGTTTAGCTATAAACGGTTGTGCTACAGTAATCCATATTACACTTATAATAAATGTACTGAATATAATTATAATCATATCTATTGGTGGTACTAAACCAAAGTAGCAACCTGTAACCATTATTGTGTCATCTATTAATTCACTGACAGCTACTACCAACCAATTTTTTATACGTAAATGCTCTGTTCCTCTGTTAACTATTGTTGTAAGTCTAGCATTTACTAAATTTCCAATTAAATAACTAAGGTATGCAAATATTAATATTTTAGGTGTTTGTGTAAATACAAATGCTAAACTTGGATCTCCCATATAATATTCTGGAGACGGAAGATATATCTGTAATACTGTCATAAATACAAACAATACATCAGCTAATAATCCTAACATTATTGTTCTTTGTGCTATTTTTTCACCATAAACTTCTGCAATAACATTTGTCAAAACATACACTAACGGATAAATCAGTACACCTGCCGGTGCTTCCATATGAATATATGGAATTTCCATTATTTTTACTGTGGTTAAATTTGCTATGATAAATGCTACACAGAAGAATATACTCATTATAACTCTTTTTTCTGTGTAATCAAAATTAAAATTCATACTATCCTTACCTTTTTCGATAATAATAGTTTATTTTTAAATTATATAAATGTATCATAGCCAATTTAAAGTATAATTTAATAATTATTGAAAAAATTAATAAATAATGATTTTTAATAGTTTTTTTTAAAAAATACTTAAAAAAACGAGGCAAAAATTAAGAAAATTTTAATAGAAAGATATGAATATTTCAGGAATTTCTATTTATACTTTGTAAATAAAGTATATAAACTTTTATTTTTGTGTAAAATTTTATACAAATAATCGATAAAAATAGTAGTATAAGTGATTAGAAAATACTTTATAAAATAATTGAGGAATAATATGAATGATCCTAATGATTTGTACTGGGACTCTAAGTTGAATATTAGTACTGATGTTTTTGATTATATGGAAGAAGATTATCAGAATTATGGTTATGATCCCACACCATATATAGTTTTAGAAAGAATGGTTGAATTAAACTATTTAAAACAGGACGATGTACTTGTTGATTATGGTTGTGGTTTAGGAAGAATTGGTTTTTTCTTAAATAACCAGGTAGGTTGTAAAGTTATAGGTGTAGACCATAGCCAAAGATTATTGAATGTTGCAAGAAAAAATTTAGAAAACTATGGAGACAATGGAGAAATTGAATTCGTACATTCCAAGGCAGAACTTTATCAACCTAATGAAGCTAACAGATTCTATCTTTTCAATCCTTTTTCAACAAAAATATTCAGACAGGTACTTAAAAGAATTGTTGAATCTAAAGAAAGAAATCCCAGAGAAATTTTAATTTATTTTTATTATTCTACAATAGAATATACTATGTACCTGCCCACTGAAACAAGATTAGAATTGGTTGATGAAATAACATTTAGTGAAAAAGAAATTAATGATAGAACAAATGCTAAGTTAGCAGTTTATAGAGTAAAATAGTAGATTAGAAAATTAGGATAATCCGATGAAAAATTCTAATCCACAAAAACTTTAAGAAATATATTATTTTTCAACTTTAACCTTTCGAATAAATTTAGCCGGGACACCTGCTACAATACTCTTAGCTTCAACATCCTTAGTTACAACGGCACCTGCAGCTATAATTGCACCATCCCCCACAGTTACCCCAGGCAATATTGTAGCATTAGAACCAATCCACACTTTATTTCCTATTTTTATTGGTGCAGCTATAAGATTTCCTCTTTTTTCAGGATCTTCTTCATGATTTAATGTTGCTAAAACGACATTGTGTCCTATCAGAGTATCATCACCAATATAAATTCCGCCCTGATCCTGAAACTTGCAGTCAGCATTGATAAAGACATTCTTTCCCAAATGAATATTCTTTCCAAAATCTGTGTAAAATGGTGTGAAAACTCTAAACTGTTCATCCAATTCCTGATTTATTAGTTCAGAAAATATTTCTCTTCGTTTATCAAATTCATGATAATTATTATTTAATTCAGAGGTTAATTTCTGAGCTTCTCGACTGTAATAATTACATGTTTCCATAGCTTCAGCATCCATATTTAAAGTTGAACCACTATTAAAAATCCTTAATAATTCATCTAATTCTAACATACTACTTTATAAGACAATTATTTTATAAATAATTTTTTAATAAGATATGAAAAAAGTATACTTTATAAAAAACAAAGTATCTATAAACAGAACAATCAATTTTTTGGTGAGTAATAATATGAATAGTGAAAAATTAAGTGATGGAATAAACTTTGTTAAAGATATGGATAACCCATATAATAAAGTTCTTCTACCAGACACATTAGAATACTTAAAATGTGGAGAAGTAACTGATGAAGAAATTAAAAACATTAATATTTCAATGATTTTAAAAGAGGATTATCCTGAAATATGTAAATCAGTTAAAGAAAATAATTATAATATATCAGAGGATGATGATTGTTTTTATTATTTTGCTATTCCTGATGAAAATGAGGACATCATCGGATTTTTAACATTTGATATTGAATCAGAGGAATTACTTAGTTTAACAAACATTTATGTTATTCCAGAAGCTAGGGGAAAAAATAATTTCCTACAGTTACTAGAATATTTCAATAAGATTATAGAAGGATTAATTGCTATTAAAAATCCTAATAAATCATTGATGGAAATTTTATCAAAGACAGACTTATGTACTACAATAGCAAACCGTTTTGTAGTATCATCAGTTCCAATTATTTTTAATATTGTATCTTGGGATGAATCGGTTAATGATGTTTACAAATACAACAGTAAATTAAATGAAAGCAATTCCCGACTAGCAATGACAACTGTTTATGATACTAAATTATCTGCACCAATACTAGTTAACAGAAGTTGTATTACACTAGAAAATCTTGATGAATATAAAAATGAGGAATACTGTTTAATGGCTATTTCACGTTATGATGATAATGAGGAATATGATTGTGTGAATGCCCGACAGGAAGATTCCTGGATAAAAAGTGGAAAATACTTTAAAAAGACATTAAAATTGTTAAATAAATCAAAGTTGTGGTTATAAAATAAGAATAAAAATAGTATGTTGAAGTAAATTCTTCAGCATATTTTTTAAAATATCTATTAATAACTAGATTAAACCATGTATCATTCGTAATGCATCAAGTAAACCATGACTATATTCTATGCAACCAAAAGCAGTCCTCATATCTTCTTTTTCCAAATAATATTTTGAATCATTCATATAATCAACTGCACGATCATAAACTTCTTTTTCTTTATCAACAAATGTAATATCGGATACCTGTTTAAGATTTCTTTCCAATTTTTGTATATCTATTGTTATTTTTTCTTTACTTTCTAAATCTTTTTCTAACATAAATACTCCCCCTTAAAATTCTGTTTAATTAATTTACTTTCAATAATTATTCCCAATGTTATTTTCTATATCTTTTTCTTCTAGGTCTTAGCTTATTAATTACTTTACAAAGTAATAAGATTACAATTAAAAGCACCAGATAAGGAAGTATATCCAATAATATTGAATTGTTTACTTTATCAAAACGGTATCCTGTAGCAAAATCCATATGACTTGCAGATGTATGATTTTCAGATATTCTTGCAAAATTATACACTACATCAGGATAAGCTAAGTATGCACCTTTATAATTAATATAATTAGGAGCTCTTCCATTTTCATCCATAAATGTTTTAACTATACCACCCATTTCCATATATTCATATACTGAATATGAATCTCTTGCCAAAATTGAATATTCAAAAGGATTTTCCGGTTGACCATATTCTCCAGGTTCTTTCAATCCATTTCCGTTTAAGTAAGAGCTAGTCATGTAAAGAATTTGAGGAGCAGAATAAGAAGCATAACTTTCATTAAAACTTTTATCACCACTACTGACTAATTCTTCACTAGCTTTTGCCATAACAGACGGATGTAAGTCATGAGTAACTATCAGCGATTCATCATAATAATTATTGGTATTTCTGTTATTGATTTTTTCAACTATTTGTTGTGCAATATACCTGTTTATTTCATCATCACTGGATTTATATAATTCACCTGCATCCGGATATGCCTTTAATGGTTGAATATAATCAATTCCTGCTTCTTTAAGAAAAGTTCCAGGAGTTTTGATTCCTGCAAAGTATTCGTTTGAGTAATTATCATCCCATGCTCTTCTGATAAAATCCTGATTATCTAAATCATAGTTTCCAACATTTACGAAGATAATCTGTTTATTGATGTTTTGACTGGCTTTGGCAATTATTAAAAAATTTCCTGCACAATTTGCAGCAAAGTTTACACTTACATCAGCATCACTTTCAATTGCCCTTGTTCCTTCACCCGGACTTGGTGCCTTGCTATCAATTATAACGTCTATCTGACCATCACTTATTTCTTCTATGTAATTTTTAACTGAATTTAACATAGACAGATCATTATTTTCACTACCAATATGATCTGAAGTTAAAAAAACACTTGTTGCACTAGCTGTTTGAATAAATGAAAAAATTAGTACAAAAATAAGTGCTATTAAAAATAACTTTTTTTTCATGACAATACCCTTCAATTCTCTAATAATATATTAGATAAATACAGGTATAATTTTTTCGTTAAAAAGAAGTATATTTTCAATTATGAAAAATAGTAATTAATTAATACTTAAATAGAAAAGTTTAAACTAAATAAAAATAGAAATTTAATTTCAAAAAATAAAAGGATAATTTGTTAAAAAAAAATTAACAAAATTCCTTTTATTTAAAATTTTTGGAGTTTTAAATCTTATAATCTATTCTTTAATTAAATAATATAGCATATAACTATTATAAGATTTTAATTTAATAACTCTTTTTGTTAAATTATATAATATGTTTATTTATTTGTGAGCCTTTACTCACAATATATATTATTATTTTTATAGTATATAGATTTAATCTAAATTGATTTCATATCTTAAATTTTGGGAAAGTTGTATTTTTTAGATATTCATATATACTTTTATCATAAACTTTGGCCATTGAAACTACTAATTCATACATTTTCTGGGCTTCTTCACAATTATATGTATAATTTCCATGAATTAAAATTGAAATATTTCTTTTCTGGAATAACTGTTGATACTGATCTTTATTGTAATAATAATGTTTACCTACATCATCATATAATTTTTGAAGCAAGAAAAATGAAGAGGTTAAAGATATACTATATTTAGGATATTTGTAATCCAATCTTTCAAGTATTTTTTTCAAAGCTTTTTTCTCAATATTTAACTCTTTTAATTCATCTACATGAACATCATTCTTTCTGATTCCATATTTTTCATATAATTCTACTTCAACTATATATTCCAATGTTCTATATAAACGTATTATTGCATCATTATAGTTTTTTTCATCAATTCGACGTTTTGCATTATTAATCATATCTGCAATTTTGTATGAATTATATAATTTATCATTTCTATCATTTAATATGTGTAATGATTCAATATTCTTGGGTAATACTTCCAGGTTAGTAAAAAATTCAAGTAAATCATCATAGTTCTTCTCAACGTAATCAAAGGAATCCCATTTTCTATATAACTCAATAATTTCATAAAACATTTGTCTTACTAAATCGCGATTATTATAATATTCTTCCAACAAATCTCTGGCTAAAAGAAAATCATTATTGTTAAAAGATTTTTTAATGATATACATGACACTTCCTTTGCTTTTTTCTTCAACTACATCAAATTCGTTTATTTTGGAAATGTCTTCTATCTCAAATCTTTTCTGTATTTTAAATCCATATAATCTAGCTATGATTATCCCAACTGCAGATAATTTATTTGAACCATTAGTATAGTTAATTATTATATCAGAATCTGGAAATTCTCCAATCTTATATTTAAATCGTTCAAAGATATAATCTAAGTTTTGCAAGTCGTTTAAAATAAGAACATTCAAATTTATTTCTTCATCATATGTTTTCTTATGATAATCTTTTAAGAGAGATACAAAATCCAAAATATCCTTCGAAGCAACAAATACAATCCGTTCAAACTGTTTTTCATTATATGTTGTTGAAAAAAAATCAAGAGTATTTTCTAAAGGCACATTCATTTCATCAGACAAAGCAAAACATATTTTAGACATTGTAATTCCCCCCCAGTTTTAGTTATTTGAATAAAATAAAATATTTAAAGTGTTTAATAAGGAAAATAACATATTTAAAATGATAATAATATAAAATAATTTAAAATTATATTTTAATATTAATTAAATTGTTTGTATAACAATATATAAATTCAATATCTTATATAAACTTATCATTAAATAAATAAAGAATAATTATATAATATTTTATAATTTAATCTGTTAAAATATCTTAAGTAAATGATTAATGAATTTTATTAAAAAACTATATAACTCCTTTAAAATTCATTTTAGAAAAAACATTAATCAAGTATTTAAAAAAATAAATGATTAAAATATAGAATTATAAAATGATAAAAAATAATTATTTAAGAAAAAAGATGTTTAACAACAGAAGTATGAATTAAAATTTAGACCCACAAATATATCAAAAAATAGTATAAATATTATCATAATTTATATTATAACCTCAATAAATATTAAAATAATTTATCCAAAGTTTTTTGAGTTTTAACTTCTTGAATTTTATTATTGTGTATTTCATAAGGTATCTTAAATAATATCATTAATTCTTTCTGGATATTAACTTTATTTATCTTATTAAATTCAAATTTTAATGATATTCCCTTATTTTTTAGTTCAATAAATTCTGAAAACTCATTTGTTGAAGTTATATCAGCTACTGGATTATAATAATTTTTAATATTAATTATTTCGGGATAATCTTTATCATAACAGTTTTCTTTGATTTTTATAGTTATTTCCCAAAAATTATTAATATAAATGATTTTGTTGATTGCTTTGAAATATTTGTCTATTTTTTCATATCTTGAATCTATAAGATCCCTGTTTATTCTTCCGGTATCCGTTATTTCCAGTTTCAAATCATTTAGATTAAAAATATATTTTTCTTTATCATCCAAATTAAATACTACTGATATTATCTCATGTAATCTTTTAAAACTTATTCCAGAAGGAATATTTAATATTCTTTCAGTTACTGGAGATACATCTTCCAAAATAAGTGTAATTTCAAATCCGGCCATGATTTTATCCCCTGAAATAAACTTTCAAAAAAAAGTAAAAATAGAATTATTCATATTTAAAATACGAATTTTTGTTGTTTTTTATGATTATAATTTATAGGAAGAGCATTTTGTGTTACTTCTCTAAGTATTTCAATTAATTTTTCCTTGCCTTCCACATCTTTTAGTACAACTTCTTCCCATTTGGATTCAAGTTCTTTTATTTCATCCAACAAATCAGTACCATTTTGTGTAAGTGTTACATCATATGGAAGATCTTCACATTCAGTATTTACTTCAACTAAACCCTTATTTTCTAATTTCTGATATTTTTTGATGTATAAATTCTTATGTAATTCAAAGAGTGAATCCATTTTTTCCGGATTTTCCAATAATTTCTTGAATTGTATTTTTCTGACATCTTTATGATGAGGTTTTGAATGTTTATTTGCATCTTTCAATAGTTTAATCTGACTGCTATGTAAATGTTGACTGAGATTTTCTTTTATAAATGTTAATTTTGACTCTTCTATTAAAGAAATCATTGGAGCTATTTCTTCCATACTGTTTATTATACTACAATGTGGATGATTGTTGTCTACCATATTATCACCATTCTCCTATTTTATACTAATTATAATATTATATAAATGTACTTATATATTTTTTAGAATGTTAAATTAACAATGGATGTTTTGCTAATTTATTATTAAGAGAGATTTCTATATATGATTCTAAATCATCATAATTGTCTGTCCAATCAAAATATGATGCATATCCTGAGTATAAATTAGTTAAAAGTTTTTCAGGTATTATACTAGGATTAAGATCTTTTTTAAGATAGTCATCATTTGTTGGTAAACATAATCCCATTACACAGGCATCTTCATGTAGTCCAAAATCAATTTCCCAGTCTACGTTTTTAGATTTGTAAGTTTCTTTTCCTACCAGGACTATAAATATATCATTTTTTGAAGATGTTTTCTTCAATTCTTCAGTATACTTGTTAAAATTATGGCAAATTTCATATTTGTGTGGTGAAGAATTTGTATTAAAATGATTTCCTATCATTTTACTAAGTTTGTCCCTAAAATATTTATCTACGTGGTAATAACTGATGAATAAGTTAAATTTGTTTAAATCCATTTTAATCCTCTTTTTTAGTTTTACTTTGATATATTAATGTGTACTCTAATTTTAAAGTGTCGTCTTCTAACACAGGATCTATTTTAAAGATATCTCCTCTTGTAATAGAGAATTCTTTGCTAATATCGGCAGGTAATGTTAAATCAATGGAATTTGTCCCTTGTCTTTGCCTAGCTTTAACTGTGTAATTTTTCATGATATTATATATTTTGACAATAGTATTTAAATCTATGTACATAAATAACATTATGTTTTAAATGTATTTTATGTAATTTATGTTTACTATGTACATAATACACATAAAAAAAGATAAGAATAAAAGCAAAAACAAACAGAAGAATAAATAATCAAAAAGTAATGGAGATTAAAATGTTATTTGTTGAATATCCTCGTTGTACAACATGTAAAAAAGCAAAAAAATGGTTAGATGAACATAATTTAGATTATGAAGACAGAGATATAGTAAAAGATAATCCTCAACCTGATGAATTAAAACAATGGTATGAAAAATCAGAATTACCACTGAAAAGATTTTTCAACACCAGCGGAAAAATTTACAGAGAAATGAAATTAAAAGATAAATTAGCAGACATGACAGAAGAAGAACAAATAAACATATTAGCAACTGATGGAATGCTAGTAAAAAGACCTATCATTGTAACAGATTCAGTAGTATTAACAGGATTTAAAGAACAAGAATGGGAAGAAAAATTATTATAATAAAAAGTGTAGAAAATAACCTACACTCCTTTTATAAAAAAAAATTAGTTTAAAAAATCATATACTTCTGAAATTCCAAACATATCCCTTATTTCTGCAGTAGCTTTATCAACATGGAATATAACTGCATTATCCTCAGAATCATCACCATACAATTTTTCAAGCATAGGCATTTCTTCGAAAGCCTTTCTTAAAAGAGATTTATCTTCATCATCATCAAAGACTACTCTCCCATAATAACGAATAAACTGATTTTCAACCTGACCAACAAATTCAACATTGGTATTTTTAATCATCTGAGTATGAACATCCTTGAATTTGCCTGTTAAAAAATAAATCTGATTATCAACTAACATTCTAAAACCTATAGGACGATTTTTTGGTTTATCACCATTAACTGTTGCCAAAAATAATACACCAGCTTTCTGCATAAAATCAAAAACTTTTTCTCTCGTATCAGACATAATCATTTCTCCTATTAACAATATATTAACTTATATTTTTACTTTAATATATTTTTATGAAAAAAGAAAGAAAAATAGATTAATTTATTAATCATTTAAATTATAAAATAATATAAATACAATAATCTAAAAGGGGATAAAAAAATGCAACAATGTTTACATTGTGGACAATATAATGAAGATTATGAAGACTACTGTGCATATTGTGGTGAAGAACTATATATTGAAATAGATCATGATGATTCAAAAGATAGAAAAATAGACCATTTATATGCTGACAGCATTGCCAGAGAAATTATAGATTCCAACACAAATATCTTCGAAGATGAATTAGAAGAAGTGACAAAGGAATTACTCGGAGAAAATGAGGAAAATGATAAAACATTCATAACAGACATTGATGAATATGATTTTAACTCAGATAATAAACAGGTTCAATTTGCTGATGAAAAACTGATTCATCTAGAAAAGCAATTAAAACGTAAACTCCGAAGAAACAAAAAACTTGAAGCAGGAATGGGTTTATTATTAAGAGATATTGATATAATCCTGGATGATTATGAAGGACCATTACTAATACTTGGAGAAATAACAACCAATGACAAACTTGATAACAAGAAAGTCCAACTATCAGCAATATCCTATGACATCAATAAAAAACAACTAAGTAAAAATTCAACCATCATAAAAGTAGATCATGGTAACTTCAAGAAATTTACTATTAGTCTTGACTTGAATATCAGTGAAACTTCCATCATAATTATATTACCTGAAAGAATTAGATACGATAATGATGATGAAATAGAAGAAAATGTTCATAAAGAAAAAGTAGAAATTCCAAATGAAGGAAACAACATATTCATAGAACAGTTAATTGATATTGAACGTAAAATAGGATTGAACTTAACAAACACATCTGTTCTAATCAAATCAGATAAAAGTATAGAAATAGTTGGAGAAATAACCATAGATAATCCCGACAAATACCATGACATAAAAATTGCAGCAACATGTTATGATATTAACAACAAAATTATAGGAACTGAATCAACAAAAATAAACACTGAATTATTCTTAGGTTTTGATACATTAAGCCTCAATATTGACAATATAAACATAGACAATATCCAAAGAATAAGATTATATCCTACCCTCCAATAATTATTTTTCAATTATCCCCTATTTTTTCTTAATTTAACTTTAAAAGTAACATATATTTAAATACTATAAATAACTTAGATAGGACTATATTTTCTTAGGGAGGAAAATTAAATGTATGAAATTATATTAGAAAGAGAAGACTGTACAAGTTGTGGAAATTGTGTTGAAATTGACGAAAATAAATTTACATTCGATAATGATGACAAAGCTACATTAATAGGATCAGAAAGAGACGACGATGTAGATGAATTATCAGTAGATGATGCCGAAATATATGAACAAGCAGCAGAAAAATGCTCAGGTGAATGTATAGAAGTATATGAAGAAGAATAATCTTCCTTCACTATTACTTTTTCAAGAAAAAACAACTACTATTTTTATAAAACATATTTCATTAACCTTTTTATAACTGGAATAAAAGGTCTGATAAACTTTCCATGATAAGCCTTATCAACTTCACGTATCAAATTAGGAATATCCAATTGCTGAGGACACTTTGCTGCACATAAACCACAATCAACACATAAAGAAGCATCATGTGTATCTCCTGTAATCCCCATAATATTAGCTACGTAAAGCATAAAGGAATGATTGATTCCCATTGTCTTATCTTCAGGAAACAAATGTTCATCATTATAATACTTAAATATAGCAGGAATATTAATTTCCTGCGGACAAGGCATACAATAATTACAACCCGTACAATTTATCTCATTTAAATTCAATAAAACTTCTTTAACATTTGAAACTAAATTTAATTCATTTTCATCAAGTGGATTAGATAAATGCTTGTCAACAATATCAATATTTTCTTTTATCATGTCAACAGAATTCATACCACTTAATACACAGGTAATTTCTGGAACATCATAAAGCCAACTGAAAGCCAGATCAACATTACTGCGTGTGGTACCAGAAGAATTAATTAAA
>AUXO018294731.1_pt1 | contig 19155 bp, 18 predicted proteins | sample 768731 | NCBI WGS metagenome assembly AUXO01 (sample SAMN02715735, study PRJNA202380) | gut metagenome | biome: sheep rumen | host: Ovis aries | place: New Zealand: Palmerston North
CTATAAAAAGGCATTCATTATCGTTTGTGCCGGATAAGAGCCGGCCGACTGAAAGGAGGGCCGGGCGACGCCCGGCATGAACACAAAAATGAATTTGTTGAAGATGGTTGTGTCAATGCCTTAAGCGGGCTATGCATCATTTCTACGGGAAGGCAAAAAGGTTTTGCCAGTTTGTATTCCTGTGTCAATGCCCTAAGCGGGCTATGCATCATTTCTACCCTGAAAAGGTAATGTGGATCAGTACCCTTGTTTTTGTGTCAATGCCCTAAGCGGGCTATGCATCATTTCTACATCGGAAACGTCTTCGGCTTAGCAGTGGCATCCCAGGTGTGTCAATGCCCTAAGCGGGCTATGCATCATTTCTACGATTGGGCCAGTGATCAGCGAAATTTGGCCTTCTTAGAGTGTCAATGCCCTAAGCGGGCTATGCATCATTTCTACCAGCTGTGGCGATTGCTGATAAATCTTTCATAACAGGTGTCAATGCCCTAAGCGGGCTATGCATCATTTCTACGTTGGGCTGTGTTCGAAGTATTTCCGAATATTGAGGTGTCAATGCCCTAAGCGGGCTATGCATCATTTCTACGAAAAAAATGTCTGATGTAACTCTGGAAACCTGGAGAGTGTCAATGCCCTAAGCGGGCTATGCATCATTTCTACAGTACTAATGGAAAGCATAACAAACGGGAGCTTGACTGTGTGTCAATGCCCTAAGCGGGCTATGCATCATTTCTACAGCCTATCTTAGACTGGAAATAGTGAAAGGAAAATTGTGTCAATGCCCTAAGCGGGCTATGCATCATTTCTACCCAAATGTACAAAAGAAAAAAGAGGAGAAAAGAAATTGTGTCAATGCCCTAAGCGGGCTATGCATCATTTCTACACCATGCCGAAAAAGGCATGTCCGGATACGAGTACGCGTGTCAATGCCCTAAGCGGGCTATGCATCATTTCTACAAGAGAATGATCTGGATACTCTCCTTCGTGATGAAGTGTGTCAATGCCCTAAGCGGGCTATGCATCATTTCTACAAAAAAGAATTTTCATAGACACTACTGTTGCAGCAGTGTGTCAATGCCCTAAGCGGGCTATGCATCATTTCTACAGCTATCAAAAAGGCCATCAAGGCGGGCCAGGATGTGTGTCAATGCCCTAAGCGGGCTATGCATCATTTCTACAGCGCCTGCAACCATCCTTGAAGCTGTTACCGGTGTGTGTCAATGCCCTAAGCGGGCTATGCATCATTTCTACGTTAACGGAAGGAAGAGTCAGATTTTTCTATTGTGTATGTGTCAATGCCCTAAGCGGGCTATGCATCATTTCTACGCGGATACCCCCGGAGAAAGGAATTTTATGTTTGATCTTGTGTCAATGCCCTAAGCGGGCTATGCATCATTTCTACCATCATCACCTACCTGCACCGGGTAGATAGCAACATGAATGTGTCAATGCCCTAAGCGGGCTATGCATCATTTCTACGAAGAAAGCTCGAAGAAGACCTTGATAGTTTCCTGATTGTGTCAATGCCCTAAGCGGGCTATGCATCATTTCTACCAAAAATTTGGAGTACATTTCAATTCCTAAGACAGTTGTGTCAATGCCCTAAGCGGGCTATGCATCATTTCTACACTATCTCTTCCCAGCAGGAAGAGGCGTCCACCTATTTTGGTTGGAATGTGTCAATGCCCTAAGCGGGCTATGCATCATTTCTACGGTACCCCTTAAAAAATGGCTTATTTCCGCCATTTCCAAGGGGTGTTTTTGCAGGTATTTTTCAGAATATTCTGATAAATGTTGTTTTGGTATACTTTTTTAGTCTCGTTCATATTTTGTTCATATTTTCTCAAAAAGACTAACTTTAATAAACCCACAGCCACTGCAAACCCTGGTCAAAAAAGCAATATTGCCTGTACTTCAACTCCGAAACACCCTGATAAAAGCAGCTCCCGTTTGCCAACTGTCGAAACTACTCACATGCGCTCCGCGGGCATCCATACATACAGATAACGAAATGTTATCCCTTGTCTCTGATTAAATAATACACTGACCGTTTTCACATTTCAATAAAACGGCCAGTGTTTTATAACGTAAACTTCCGGCTGAACCATATGATGATTCAGTTCCTGATCATTAATCTCTTCCATCCGCAGCTGCCTGAATTTAAGGCATCTCTTCCTTAAATAAATATGCTACCTGGCATCATTATTTCAGGCACTTTCTTTACGCTGAAATTACTCTCGATGAATTCTGTCTCAAGCGCTTCCCCTGCATTATTTTTGTGTCGGGGCTTTGCATAATGACACTGCAGCTCTTGCAAAAGCTGATTTCCAACAGGTAATCAGCCCTGCCCTTTCAATTTGGCAGCATCATCATTCTGCATTCTTGACCTTCTATCCTGCCGCCGATATACTGAGCATTCCTACCAGCGCACTTTCAAGACACTCCCTCTGAAATCTTTCTGTCCGAATAGGATATTCCAGACAGAAGAGCAGGAATGCCAACACCTGATCCGTACCGGTAATGGCACTGTCCATAACGTAAATATCCATGCACAGAAGCCTGGAAACATCTTCTTCTCCAATATTCGTTCTGTTACCGTACTGGTCTCTGATATATATCACCGGATAGGCTGTGGATGCTGCATTCCTCTCAATCAGGATTCTTTTATGCCCTTCTGTTACATCAAGATAGTCCGAAAGGCTGATTCTGCCATACGCTTCTGTCAGCACCGCCTTCCGCTTCAGACACCGGACAGGATCAGGAGGATTATCCTGATCTAATTCAAGAAACCATCTGCATACCCCGCCCATAGAATTATCCAGCTTACAGTGTTCCAGTCTTTCCCTCAAAACATCCAATGAACTTCCGCCCCTGAGCATAAAGTGGATCTGCTGGTCACCCGTCTTTTTCAAAAGGTCTCCCCATTTGAAGACCAGTCCCCTGCTTTCCATATGCTCTGCAAGAGCATTTTCCACAATTCTCCTGTCTGGTCATGAATAATTCTTTCCATTGTCCTTCTGACAGCTCTCCTTTTGGCCCATGTGCCCTTGCCCGTCTCTCTTACGTTTAAGAAAAGCTTCTGGTCCATTCGCATCAGCATATCCGGTTCCAAGTCATTTTCCATTTGTAACAGAATCTCGGCAGAAATCCATTCATCACATATGCTGTCAGCAAAACACTCCGGAAACAGCAGTAGATCGCCGGACATAAAAATATCCCGGAGATTCAGTCTCTTTTCCGGTTCTTTATTCCAAATACAGCCTGAAGGCTTCCCATAAAAATAAAAATCTGACTTTGCTGATTCGCTGCGCTCCTGCCGGTAGTCGGTAACGGCTATTTCGAGAGGATCGTCCGAAAGCAATGATTCCAAAAGAAGGCAGTAGAGGGTATAGTATCTCTGCACCATCTTTTCAAATCTTCGATCTGATACTCCTCCTGTCAGAAGACCCAGCACATTTCTGATATCACTTCTTTTTAGAATGTCTATGGCTCTTACCATCTAATGCAACCTCACCTCCTCTTCCGAAGGACGGGCCCTCTCCCGCCAGCATGCCACTGTGGATGATCATCCTGTCATAGCCGCCCATTTTCAGATCAAAAAAATACTGACTGTCAGCAAACTGGTTCATGATATTCCTTACGCTGCGGGCGCCGGCATCTTCTTTTTCAATCAGATCCACAATGGCTTCTACCGCATCCTCGTCAATCTCCAGGTCAATCCCCGCCTCTCTGTAGATTCTCTTCTTTCTGGTAAACTCTCCGATATTTTCGTCCATCAGAATGGCTCTCAGGTCCTCGCGGGTCAATTTGGAAAGTTCTACAATCTCCTCTATACGGCCCACAAATTCCACTTCTCCTCCAATGGCAATGATCTGATCCCTGAGCGTATCCTTCAATTCCACAAAGTGATCTGTACTATTCCTGCCGAATCCCATTGGATGCCTTTTCTTCTCTTTTTTGAGATCTGCGATTCTTGGAAAGGCGCCGCCCAAAATAAACAGAATATTTGATGTATCGATTTCTTCAATCGTTTCGGTTCCTGCCAGAGTAGACAGAAGCTGCTGCTGAATCATGGCATTGACGGACTCCCCTCTGGCATCATGGTTGAAATTGATGATCTTATCGATCTCATCCAGAAAAACGATGCACCTCTGGTCATCCTGTCTGCCATTGCTTTGCTGCATCCGGAAAAGCTCCTGTGTTCTTCTTACTCTCCTGAAGATGTCTCTTGCATCCGCACCGGTAAATCCGTTGGGCGTAAGAGAGGAACAGTCAAAGCTGACGACCGGAACATGCAGTTCGGGAAAGCTGCGGATGGTCTCGATCATATAGTTTTTCCCGGACCCGCTGGGTCCTACCATGAGAAGATTGGTCCTTACACTATGGAACAGCCACTGGGAGATGACTGAACAGAGTTTTTTCTTTAAAAGCTCCTGACCGATATAATTTCTTTCCATGTGATCCCAGAGAGCCTTCATAAAATCTTCTTCTGTAAGGCCATCTTTGCCGGACTCCTTATACCTTCTTTCCCTTTTCTCCAGCTTCCGCAGAGCCCCCATCTTTTCAGCTTTCCGACACAGTTCCTGTATGCTGCTCCATTCGGAAGCGGAAAGATATCTTTTTTCAAAGACCAGGCCGTAATATCGCAGCAGTCTGATACCGTACAGAAAAATATCATATCCCGATTCTCCCTTCAGTTTTTCGAAAGCCTCCTCTCTTGTCCCGATGTCCTCAAAGCTCTGCAGGTGAGTGTATTCTCCTGTAACGGCAACAAGATACAATTCCTGCATCAGGACCAATAATGTACATTCGGATTTCAGATAATGTGTTTTCATATATCCGCAGAGGATCCTTATACAGGCAAAAGCATCCGAAGAAATGGTCCTGACTTCTCCCGAGGCTTCCACATACGGGTAGCTGTCTTCTCTCATTTCCCCTTCCACAGATTGGAGATGCCTGATCATGCTTCTCAGGCTGTAGTTAAAAAATCGGTCCATCTGTCTGCTCCTTTCTTCAGCAATGTAAAAAACAGGCGCTGTTCTTCGACTATAAAATATTCCAGCTCTGTTCCCAGCCTCAAAAAGACGTTCCTGCAGAGCTGTCCCCTAACCCGCTTAAGCAGCTTTTTGTCCCCAGGATGACATCTTTCTGTGGATCAAAAAGCCGCCAAAATGAAAACTATATTCGTTCCTCCCAGTTTTTCCATATTTCCATATGCCAGATATTCCTGTAATGATCCGCAAGCATGACCGGATAAATCTTTCCGCCTGTTCTGGCAGCCAGCAGATTGATTTCCTATTGACTCATGGTTCTGGTGGGTCGCCGCTGCAGAAAAAAAGCAGCAACCTTGCCGGAATATCCAGATATGTCAGCAGGTTTCCGGGAAGAACAGAGGATCCCTGTTCCCTACCTGTGCTGAATAGTTTTATGGCTCTGTTCTCAGTCGCTGTCACCCAAAAGCCTTTCCTTCTGTTTATTCCAGAAGTTCCTGTTAAAGAACTTATCCATCCGCATGATTCTGAAAATATCTGCATCAGGAATATAACCATACTGGTCCAGCAGTTCCACCGTAGGAGCAGGCAGTTCATCCTTCATCTTTTTGACATTGAACTGCCCGGATCCGCACTGGGCCGAAAAGATCATATCAAGCATGGCATTGAGCTCAATAGCTCCGCGTACTTTGCCTTCGGATTTTATTTCCTTCTTTAACTTTCCCAATTCCTGTACAGGGTACTGCAGATTGGGGCACATGTCCGTAAACATACGCTCCAGGGTAGCCCTTCCGCTCTTGCTTTTCAAAAGCTCGAACATTCCCCGCTTCCCCAGATAAACAAGCGGAAAGGCCGGAATATAGGGATCATTGGTAAATACAGCACAGACTATCACCTCATGTCCTTCTACTTTGACCTGATAATTATCCGTAAGCCCTACCGCAAAAACGTCTTCTACGTCCACTGCAGTTCTTTCATACGCAGAAGGAAAGAAGAGGCAATCTGTATACGAAGCCCCTGTCGTACAGTTGACATAGGAATTGGAAACCCGAACGAGGACATCAGCCGCCTGATCGTCTGTCAGTTCCCTGTAATTGTCAGAGGCTTTTCTAAGTTCCTCCCTGGAAATACCCTCTGTCATATGGTACTTTTCAAGAATCCGGTCCCGGTGTGCTGCGATCTGATCCAGTTGTTCTTCGGTATAACTGTCCCAGAGCATGACGCTGGCGTAGTCCACATATCCCTTTACATTGGCCTCCTTCCTTGCTTCCCTTTCAAAACATTCAGGGCAGATATGGATCCCTAATGTGATCCTGGCCTGATATTCTTTCCCGCACCTTTCACAGACAATCGTTTTTTTAGAAAAAAGTCCCATATCAAATAGTCCTCCTCTTCCACCTTGTATTCATACGGCAGGGAATCGGCTGGTGCAGCCGGCCTTTCGTTCACTTTTACGGATTTATGCACCAGTTCCTGTACTGCTGTAATTTTCCCCGCCCTACTGTGTGATTTTTGAAACTTCTTGAACTGTCAGACAGACCGGCGTTCATTATTTCTTCCGGTCTGTACTGATTACGCTCCGCTTAACATTCCTGTGGGTTCATTCATAGGCAGTCTGTCTTTTGGGGACCAAAGTTCTTTAATACCATCCACTCTCCAGGTATGCCTTTCGCACCGGGATGATCGGCAGAAAGATAAACGCCACAACCGCCAGCATAAATGCCACCGGGAAACTCATGAGATTGTAGGGAAAGGGAAAAGCAATAAGTCCCCACTTGGCGATTCCTATCGCCATGCCCAGCATCTTGAAAAGTCCGCCGAAAAGGTAGGATACAAGCCCCGTAATAAGACCAAGCCCAATAAGATAATCCCCTCCCCCGATATCTTTACTTTCGAGAATAAAACCTGCGACCGACATAACGGTTGCTGCCATTGCAATATACTGTGCGATTTTTAATCTGTTCATCATGTTGTCCTTTCTATCGTTATTATCTTCCTTACTTTTTGGTTTACATATGCCCTCAAGGGCTGCAGTACAGATTTAAAAGCGTCTGCTCTGATTCGCAGATGCATAAGTCTCATAGATCTCTGCCAGCAGATTTGTTTTACCGCAGGTTATATGACTTATTTGATTTGCAAACTGCACTATCCTCTTACTGCTCTTTCCCGGAGAAATTTCCTCCTGCCGCATCAATTTGGTTTTACGGCCTTCTGCTTAAGAGTCAGGCGGCAATTCGGCATTCGTATCTCTTTCTCCATCCTGATGACTTCCAAAGACCAGATCCAGCTTCCGGGTCAGTGCGATAAATATGTCATCCCGGCAGATATCCTTTTCGTCTGCATCACTGCTCCATCTGCTTACGGTTTCTTCATTATCATGGCAGGACCCAGCGCAGTCGTCAGAGGGCTCGTTAATAACCCGCAGTCCTTCTTCCTTCATAACCGCTGTTAACCCTTTCAGGAAGCAGATAAAAGATTCCAGCCTTTTTACCATACGAATCTCCTGCGCCCTGATCTCTGCGTCATCTTCCGAACTAATCATCTTCTGTCGGAAAAAAGGACTCAGGATTCCTTCATTCGTTACTTCAAGCCCTATGGCTGTATCCTCTTCGTCTTCCACCCGGAATTCCCAATGTCTTTGATGGTATTTTTTCGGAATCCCTTCAGCAATATAGCTCCAGGCTTTAACCTGACTCTGCTGTGTCATCTCAATGTCAAAAGTTATCTGATCCTTCTTCTCGCAGAAAAAAACAGCACTCTTCCTCGAAGGTATTCTTCTGAATGAAAGATGCGAGTCCTTCAGTACCTGTATCATCTGATTCATTTTTAAATTCCTGTTACTCATCTCCTTTAATGTTCAAAAAACAGACATCTTAAAGAACAAGCATCCCTATATGCTGCCCTTCCTGCCCGGTTGATGGTTCCTGCATGCAGAATTTTTATAGTAGTAGTATGACTGCCGTTTTCAAAACTGATAATCAACCAAGGGTTGTATTTTCAATAACCCGCAGATCCTGTCTGCCTTTTTTACCAGCAAAACGTCTTAAAAAAGGAAGGAGCTGGTCTACCTCCTCCTCGCTCCTGACGCGCGGATTAAGAATGACCAGCTCATTTAAAGTACAATGAAAAATACAGCAGAGTGCAAGCAGATGGCTGAGAGTGACTTTTCCCCGTTTTCCCAGGAGCTCAAAGAATTCTTGGAAACGCTGACTCCGACATCCCAAAGGGCATCCAGCATCCGGTCCTGGCTTAAATGCATACCCTCACGTCTTTTTTTGATTTCCATTCCTGTCTTAAAAGAGTCCACGTCCCATTCATATGATATTTCTGAGGTCTTTTTATTTTTGATTTGCGTCACAGTATAAATACCTCCTTTGCGAACATAGCTTCTTTGTTTTCTCCCTTAACAATTTTATATGTTATGAGCCTATCATAGGAATTTCCTTTGCATTCCGAAAGCATACAGTATTTTTAAGGAAATTCAGGCAGTCTTAGGCTGCGAAGTATGAGATAGTAAGATTTCGTTTCTCAAACTACCTGTAAAAATAAACTACAACCCTGAAAAAAGCCTTTTCAATCGGAGCCTTGGCTGCCTGTTTTCTTTTTCCAGCTCCGGACTGTCGGGGCAGGAAGGAAAGGCCGTCCGACTCTTTTTTAGTCCCTATCGGAAGTCTGATCCCTTGTTAAAACTTCTTCTCATACTCCGGCATCGCAGCGGGGACCTTCTGGTATTCCATATATTCCTTGCTGTGGAAGATATCATATCGCCGGGTCTGGACCGGCTTTCTTCCCGTCTGCATGATAAAAACATCTCCAAGAGGGGCGTACAGGACATCCTCATAGGGTAGGTTCATACGTTTGCTGACCAGTTCGCAGGACCTCTCGTCAAAGCCGCCCGGGAAATATACATACACCGGACAGTTCTGACGGATGATGGCAGCTTTATCCGGACCGTAGATAGCTTCCAGCTGGGTCTCCGACTGCAGGAGTATCATGGCAGACAAACCTGCCGCTCTGAACAGAGAGATATCCTGCTCAAAGTGCTCAATAGGGCTCGTACAGGCAAAGTCATCAAAGATCAGTCTGACAGGTCTTGTCAGACGACCCTCCGGACAGTTTTCGGCAAATCGCAGTAGATACCTGATGCAGGTCCTGAAAAATAGATTCATGAAATAATCCTGGGCCGAATCCACGACACTAGAGATCACAAAAATGCCTGCCTTTGAGGAGGCAAATCTCCGAAAATCGATCTGCGGCTTTTCCCGCATCGTGTTCCTGATCTCCTGAGAAAATACCGTGCTCAGAGCAGCGGAAAGGGTATCCCTGACACAGGAGGCCGTCTTCGGGGGCAGCGACCTGAACGACCTGTATTCCCTGCAGGCATAGCAGTCCGGATCCTTTTTTTCAATTTCGGCAAAAAAGCTGTCAAGACATGTTGTGATCCCGTTTCCGAAATCCGTATCCTGTACGATCAGCAGGTCGAACAGTTTCAAGACTTCTGCGAAACCGAAGGATTTTCCCGGGGAATCCGAGTTCATCCTGACTGCTTCGCACAGGCAGGTCAGAAGCGGCCTTGCCTTACTGTTCCAGTAATCATCATTTGATTTCTTCAGGACGGAATTGACAATCGTCATTGACAACTCCTCCACATCTCCGTGGGACGCCGCGTACATCAAGGGATCAAAGGATACGTTTCCTCTGGCCGGCTTGGACAGGTCCAGGACAAAGATCCGGTATCCCTTTTTTCGGAACAGGGCCGCCATCCGGTAAGCGTCCCCGGCTTTGGCAAAGGAGGCGATGGGATTGCTGAACTGCATCCGCACCATGGTGGGTAGCATGCAGCTGGTCGATTTACCTGTGCCGCTGCAGCCTACAAAGAGCTGGTTGTCGTTGGGCCTTTCCGTTCCGATATCATTTCCGCTCAAAACGATGTCTTTTCCAAGTACGACGGGGTCTCGCCTCAGAATAGTTTCTTCCTTGCACTGTGTCTCAGGTCTTTCTTTTGTTCCCATATCTGTCCTCCTCTCCGCCTGTCAGACTCTCTCCACAATTAAATCGCAGATTCCGAAGTCTACTGCTTCCTTCGCGTTCATATAGTTATCGTAGGCGATCGCCCTTTCGATCTCGGCAATGGTCCTGCCCGTATCTGCCGTAAGCAGGTTTACCATGGTCCTTTTTGTTTCCATGATAGCCTCGGCAGTCCTCTGGAGAGAGGTCGCACTGCCGCCCACGCCTCCATCGATCAGCGGCTCATGGATCATGACCTTGCTGTGGGGCAGGATAAAACGGCTTCCCTTTCGGCCGCCTGCCAGAATGATGGCCGCCATGGACGCTGCCATTCCACAGCAGTACATATTGACGGGGGTCTGCATACCCTTTATCTGATCGTAGATCAGCAGGCCGGCCGTTACCTGACCGCCAGGGGAAGAAATATAGAAATCAATGGGGGCTTCCGGGTCCTCCGCTTCCAGATAAAGAAGCTGACGGATGATCTCATTGGCATTGGCCAGGTCGATCCCCCCGGGGTTTGTCATATAGATCTTGCGTCTGGCCAGCAGGCTGCTTTCCAGAGGCACACACTGGATCCCGTTTCTTGTCTTTGTCAGTATATTCATAAAAAACCTCATAAGAGGGCGATACAGTGCCGGAAGTCTCTTCCAGAACCCGTATGCCGGCCTAAATTATTATTTACTTATGCTGTTACAATGACCCTGAGGCAACAGACCCGGCCCTTTGGCCCGTCTCAGCCTGTCAACTTTACTGATCAGGGAGGTACTTCTTATGAGAGGAAAAACACATGTATCCTGCGCCGTAACGGCGGCTTTTCTGTTCCTGCGTCCGGTCGATCTGACTTCCTGCATCTGTACAGCAGCCGGCACCGCCCTGGGCGGACTTTTAAGCGATCTGGATACGGAGGAGCCTGCCTTCAGGTCCGTCCTTTTATCAGGACCTCTTCTCGTCCTGCCCTTCCTCTATGCCTTTCTCTTCCTGGACTTCCGTCTGGACTGGGGCATCTGTCGATGCCTTCAGGAGCGCTTCGACTCTGCTTGTCTTGCAGGCGTTCTTCTCTTTGTCTTCGGTTGTGCCTACGGGGTCTCCACCAGTCACCGTACCTTCATGCACTCCTTGACAGCTGGGCTCTGTTTTACGTTTTCCCTCTCCCTGATCTTTGCACCCATGGCCCTTCCCTTCCTGATTGGCTTTCTCTCCCATCTTCTGCTGGACCTGCTGGGCTTTGCTGGCCTCCAGCTCTTCTATCCCGCAGAGATGAAGTTCTGCCTGCATCTGTGCTCGTCCAACGGGAAAGCTGACAGGATCCTTGGCGGCCTTTTTTTCTGACCGCCCGGATCCTGACTGCCGGCTTTCTTGCCGGCAGCCTTCTCCGGCTGTTCTTCTGATCCCTCATCCCAGGCCCGTAATGTGAAGGCTTCTTTCCTTCACGGTCCCTGAGGGCACATAGTCCTCTTCTCCATACAGAAAACGGTGGAGGTCCGCCGCATTCTCCTCCAGGGTCACGGGGATCACCATGTCCTGCCCAGCGATCATTCCTGTTCTTCTATTCTCTTCTCTGGGATACCCTCGCTTTTCCGTCAGGCTGTAGTTACCGATGTCTGCTGCCAGCTGCAGGATTTCTTTTCCTGACAGAGAGGTGGAGGTCTCTTCCTTTACGATCTCCAAGATCCCAAAAAGGGTCCTTGGATTTGCCTTTTTGATCTTTCCCAGCATGGCCTCCAGGACGGTCCGCTGACGCTGGGTCCGTTTGAAATCGTCTCCCGCCGTATAGCGGATCCGACTGTAGGCCACGGCCTGGATCCCGGTCAGATGCTCCGTCCCCTCCGTATAGACCAGTTCATCCTCGGGGAAGCCGGACTCTTTGTGCATGTCCCGAACATACTTGTTGACCAAGTCCGTCTCCTCCCGGTCCAGGTCCAGATCCAGGCCTCCCAGGCAGTCGATGATCCCGGAGAGGCCGCCGAAACCGATGGCCACATAATCCTCCACCATAAGATCAAAGTTAGTATTGACCATGGAGACCGCGGCCTCCGGACCGCCCATAGCAAAGGCGCCATTAGCCTTGCCCCAGGTATCTCCCGCCAGCTTCAGGTAGGTGTCTCTGTAGAGGGAGACCAGACGGATCTCTCCTGTCTTCTTATGCACCGCGGCAAGGATCATGGAATCACTCCTGTTGTTTCCGCAATCCAGGTTCCCGTCCCTGGCATCCACGCCGAAGAGCATGATCGTCGTATAGTCCTCCATGGCCTCTGTCCTTACTCCGTCATTGACAGCCGGATAAATCTTATGGCTTTCCGGAAGGAAGCCTTTCAGGGTCCGGATACCTCCCAGAGTCAGAACAGCCACTATGAGAAGGACCGCTCCAAGAGAAAGGAATGGGAAGGACCTTCTCCTTTTTCTTCTGCGCCGGGCAGGGTGCCTGCCCCTGTATCCTCTGTTTCCGCTTCCTGCCGCCCTGCGGACTGCGGTGTTATTTTCTTTTCTTTTTCTTTCTGTCATACTGATCCTCCGCAGGTAGGTCTTCCTACCTCCACATCAGTCCCAAGGATCCTGTAATCCCGGGCAAAGATATCCTTCTGAATAAAGTTGAAATCCACGTCCCGGAGGACGCCTCTGTCGTCCAGGTCCGCTTTGTGGACCAGGATCACCGCGTCCGGTGGAGCTTCCTCCACCGGACCCCAGAGCGCGGCTCTGAAGCCGGAAGATCCTCCCGCCGCCGGAACCCGGAGCCTGCCAGTCCCAAGGAGCCAGGCTATAACACCGCAAGGAGCTTCCCCTGCCCGCCAAAAACAGACGGATCTTACGCGCTGGGCATATACATCGCCTTCAATCCGGACATGGTCCTCCAGAAAGGCCGGTCCGGGATTGGGATAAGGATAAAACAGAGCCTTTTCACCCTCTCCCGTGACGGTGACCTTGAAGTAGTCTCCCTTCGCTGCCATCTGACCTCTGTTTCCCGGCGTCTCCAGGGAAAAGAGCTCATAGGTGCCTCCTTCCCGTTCCCGGATGGCACGTCTGGAAAGCAGGAACTTTTCCATCTCCGATCCGGCCCCTAACTCCCAGGCCCTGACCAGCGTACTTTTCTTAACGGCTCTTCTCATGCTTTTTCACCTTTCTATTGTTCGATCCGTCCGAGCCCCGTCAGGAGGCAGGCAGGCAGTAAGCCCACATATGGAGAGCCTGGGTGGACAGGGTCTCATAGTCCCAGGTCCCGCAGTTGACCCGGCGGTAGGGATCCAGGACGTCGAAGCCTTCCTTACCGCAGCCCCTGACCACGATAAAGTGGCCGTCTCTGGAGAAGTCGCCGGGCCCCATGGAAAGAATGATCAGGCCACCCTCCTCCAGGACCTCCCGCATTCTTTTCTCGTTCATCCAGTCCGGGTCTGCCAGAAGACCGAAGTCTTTGGCCGCCTCTGTCAGAAAGCGCCAGTCTGTCCCCTTGCCGGAGATATAATAGCCTCCTTCCATAGCCGCCCCGGCCAGAACGTCGGGCTTTGCGTTCTCATTTCTTGTCAGGGAGAAGATCACCATGGAAAGGCAGACAGGGCCACAGCCGCAGAGGCCGATCACGGAAGACCCGTAAGGCACATGGCCCCATCTCCTGTCCCACTGAAGAAAAAGTGGACATCTTTCCCTTCGTTCTGCGTCCGTCAGCCCCCCGGAAGGGGCAGGAGCTGTCTTTCCATAGTCTGAAACAAAGTTCAGAAGCTCCGGGTTATTCTCCAGGGCTTCCACATAGACGTCCGGATAGTCCTCCCGGCGGGCCAGGATCTCCTCAAAGAGGGCCGTCTCCCGGAGAGCTTCCGCCTCCTCCCGCGAAATGCCATAAACCTTCTCTTTCTTTCCGCAGGAGACTGAAGAAATGGCCAGGACAAGGACCAGAAGGATGATTCCGGCGGTATTTTTCTTTCTATCTTTTCTCATCTTTTTTCCTCCTTTTTACGGAGATATTGGTCCCCGGGGTCGTACGCCTGTCAGGTCCGGAAGCCGAAGGACCGTTCCTTTTCCACCAGGAAATTGATGTTGTCACCTTCGATCTCATTCATGTCAGCTCTGGCTTCCCCGGAGCTGCATTTTTCCTGGTCCTGATACCAGTCAAAACGGTCAAAAAATCCTTCGTAGGGCGATCCCGTGAAATCACAGCCGTGTCGAGCGTAGATCTCGTTGACAGCCTGCCGCAGAAGATGCTGCAGGCTGTCATCTTTGCTGTTCCTGAGACTTTCGATATCCTGCTCGTCAAGATGTCTTATATCACTGTCGGGAAAAAGAAAACCTTCCACAGCCGAATCCTCCCGGACTACTTCTTCCGGGGTCTTTTCCGCCTCTTCTTCCTTCTCACCGGACAGCCATTTATTCAGTTCCTCAAAGACCCGGGGGACGGATTCCCCGTTCGAAGTGACCTGGTAAGCCGTTTCCGTGCCGCCTGTAGAAAAACACCGCAGAACAAAGATCAGGACGGCAGCTGCCGCAAGTGTCTTCAAAAGTTTCATTCCGGTTTTTCCTCCTTTTATACGGGTCCGGGGCGATCCCAAGGCCCGCAGGTAATCCCTCTCGGAGGGCCTGGCCGTTTGATCCATAAGGCCTTTCGTCAGGGCTTTTTTCAGCAGGGGGTAGATCCTGGGAGGGATCACTTCTTTGGGCGAGGGCGCTCCGACAGGCGGGGCAAGATCCGGATGCGGCATGAAAAAGGGCGAGTAGGCATTCTCAATATTTTCTGCCCGAGTAGGCCAGGGGACCTTCGGATCATCGGATGCGACCCTGCACTGGAAGGGATGGATGCCTCCCATGTAAAGCTGAAAGAGAAGGAGAGCCAGTACGAAGTCATCGGATTTCCTGCTGTAATCAATGCGGAGCATACCCGGCCCGGACTGGGAAGGATCCCCGGCCCGGAGCGCACGCTGCAGGTCTGTTGCCAGATAATTCTCACTCATGACGCTGCAGCGGTAGAGACGGCCGTCCCTGTCATGGATATGGAAGGAATCCGCGTCGATCAGAAGGACCCGGCCATCAGACCCGACCAGGATATTGCCCGGATTCAGATCCCCGGCTGCTATCCCTTCCCAATGCAGGATCCACAGAGCCCGGCAGAGATTTTCGGCTATAATCGGTCCCTTCTCACAGCGCAGGTCACTGAAATCAGGGACAAGGACCAGGTCCGTAAAACAGATCATGCCTTCGGCCTTCCGCATGATATAACCGGCAAAGTTTCCTTCCTCGTCACAAAGGATATCCTCCGGCCAGGTAACGACCTCTCGAAGCTTTGCAGAGACCTTCATGTTCATCATGGCCAGCAGCTTTTCATAACGATAAGCGGTCCTCCAGGCCGGCAGAAAGATCTTGGCTACGATCCCGGAATCATCGAGGATCCTCAGGATAAAGCCTTCACCTCCGCGGTTCATCTCTTGCTCTTCGGTTTCGTATCGTTTTTTCGCAAGGCCGTAAAAAATCATTGTCAGTCCTCCTCTGTGGGATCTGCCAGCAGGAAACTGCGTATCCTGTTACAAAAACCTGCCGGTTTTTCCTTTATTGTCCCTTCTTTCTCCACAGATTTCCCGACTTTCGAAAGATTCCTTTCCCTGACAGGTCGCTCCTGGGAAAAGGAGATCGGATCCGGCAAAGATACCGGCAGGGGCTTTTCCTCTTCTTTCTCCATAGTAAGGGAAGGCAGATTTTGTTTTTTTTCAGAAACCGCATCGGCTTTCTCAATCTCCTGCTCCCGGGACTCCATCTGTCTGCGGATCTCCCCGTCTCTCCGCATTTCCAGGAGAGCAAAGTCCTGCTTCCTGTAGTAGTCCCCGGATCTTCTGACGGCTTTCACGGAAGGGTCGATCAGGACCGCCAGAGTCTTGTCATCCCCCGTCACATACCTGTCTTCTCTTTCAAATCTCGCGATCAGATACTCTTTCAGGTCTGCCGGATCCAGGTCCCTTTTTTCCATCCAGGCCAGATCCATGACCTTCTGCAGCTCATAAGGATAGACGCCGGTCTCTTCGCCTGCGTATTTCATCAGGGGCGGCAGGTAAAGAGCATCCAGAAGACCGTCGGTAGAGGCCATGACGGATGCGTAGCTTTCGTCAAAGTCCCGGATGATCCAGGTCCCCGGTCCCCCCTGCAGGGGGACGACCAGGTGCCCGTCCTCTCCCTTTACAGGAGAAGCCAGGATGTCATAGTCGCCGCTTACAGCGTTAAGACCGATGATTCCTCCGTCTCCCGCATGGGCGATACAGGTTCCCTTTGGGGTCTGCAGGACGATGGAAAGGGTGGTGGCAAATTCCATGGGATCCATTCCCGCATATTCCGCTGCTTTTATAAGGACCGACAGGCACCGGTTCATGGCACAGCGAAGAAGGCTCAGAAGACTTTCCCTGTCCCCTTCCGGGGGAAAGTAGTTCCGTATAAAGGAAGAAGCCTCTTTGCAGGCCGTGGCGGAGGCAAAGGCGGCCATGGAAGCGGAACCGACCCCATCCGCGATCACCAGGCCGCAGCCGCCTGGAATGCTGAAGGTCCTGCTGCAGTCCTCACAGCACCTGCCTCTTTCCTCATGGTCCGTTCCCCTGAGGGAGAATGCGAAATGAATCATTCTCAGATATCTCCTCTCCTGAACCTGGTCTGTCTGGCCTCGTCTCTCCCGGGTCCGTAGGAATACGCCAGGACGGTACGGTCAGGGGAAACACCCGCGCTGGAAACGGCCGAAACAGAGGCCCCGATATCCCGGAATAGCGCTTCGTATTCCTGGGCAGACTTCAGTCTCACGACCTTCTGCTCATCCGAAGCAATGGAGCAAAGCAGGTCCTGATCGGCCCCTTCAGTTCCCACGGCCCATATGGAAAGTCTTCTGTGTCCGTTCTCGAACTGGACCCCGTGAAGAAGATCCAGGGCCGTATCCATCTCGTCCGTGGCTTTTCCGTCCGTCATGATAACAAAAATACCCTGCGTCATGACGTCTCCGGTCTTTCGAATGGCCTTCACCAGTCTCTGATAAGCCTGTACGCCCTTTATGATTCCGTCTCCCATAGGGGTCCTGCCGGATGCCCGGCACAGAGGAGGCGCCCACTCTTTGATTGGCATAAAGTCTGTCACCAGATCCGCCTCCTCATCGTGAACGAAGACCACGGAGATATAAACACTGTTACTGGCTGCCAGAACCTTCATGACTGCTTCCCTTATGCCGGGCAGAGACTGGTTCAGCGCGTCGATGGGCCTCTTCTTGGCCGGAAATCTCATGGAATCACTCAGGTCCAGGATCAGGCAGAAGGGCGTGATGACCTGGCCGGCTGCGCGTCTGATGCTTTTCTCAGAGGCATTTTCCCTGGATGTTTCCTTCACTTCAGAGCTGGGATCCTCCTCCGGATATATCTCGCCCTCGACATGGGAAGACACATCCTCTCCATCGGTCCCGCCAGAAAAAGGTTCTTCCGCCGCCGGCTCATCCTTCGAAAGATCCATCTCCTCTACCCCTTCCCGGTCCTGGTAATCCTCCGGCCTGCTGCCGTGGAAAAAATCCTCAAGTCTTGTCTTAAATTCACTGATCATAACCACTCTTCTCCTTCTTTACCGTTTTCCTGATCGAAATCTTCCTCCTGATATCCAAGGACCCTCTCCCGGACGCTGCTCAGAAAACCTGCAAGGAAAGGTTTCTTCCCGTAAGAAGCCCTCATTCTCTCACCAGCTTCCATTCTCCTGGTATACTCTGTCTCTCTGGTCTTTCCGCCGTTTTTCAAGACCTGGAGGTCGCCGCCCGGCTGCAGGACCAGACAGGTAACGAAACCGTCCAGATCCATGGCCCAGTCCGGGATCCTGTTTTTGTCTGCGGCGATCACTGCCGTATAATCTGCGTCCGCTTCCCGGGGATCTGCCGCAAAGGAAACGAGGCCCAGGTCCTCCAGGCCGCGGATCCGGTGCATGGCTTTTCTGGCAGCCGTGACCTGGTCCGCAGGAGCGGACGGAGAATCCGAAAGGAGACGGAAGTATTCTTCATCATCCTCAAGAAAGATGATCCTGCCTCTCACTTTTTCCAGAACGGGCACAAGAATAGGAAACATGTAGTCGGCGCCTTTGGCCGTAAGGACCTCGCTGTCCATAAGAATCTGGTCCGCCCTGTTCAGGATCTCCATGGCCAGTCTGTTCAGTGCATGACTCTGCATCAGAGCCTCCTTTCCGGGCCCGCCGGTAATCCGGCTGGCCCTTTTTTCCATTTGCTTTTCCTGTTTCTGTTATATATGGCGGGGAATTTTATTTTTTCTTTACTCTCCGGAAAGAAGCAGGTCCAGGACATCCCCGGCAATGGGAGCTGCCACCTCTCTGGCTGCGCCCTGGCACCTGTCGACGCAGGTCACGACCATCCAGGCCTTATCATTGGAAAAATCCGCAGGATCCTGGCGAACGCCGGCGATGGTCCACACAGCGTTTTCTCCGGTCCCTTCCCGGTACTGGTATTCAGCGGTCCCGGTCTTGGCGCAGATATCCCAACCGTCATCCCTCTTAAGGACAGCTCCGGTACCGCCCTGAACCACTTCGTGCATGCAGTCAAGGATCTTTTCAGCCGTCTCCGGGCTGCACATAACCAGATCCTCGTTAACAGGGGTCCCGGTCCGGACCCCGCCCTGGTAGTCGGATACACTCCTGATCAGGACAGGGGCTCTGGAGATTCCGCCGTTAAAGAAGGCCATATAGCCTCTGGCAATACTGAAAGGAGATACCCCAGCGTTGGCCGCACCGATCCCTGCCAGAACCCTCTCCGTGTAGCCTGCTTCCATGCCATCCCGGCCGTAAAAGGAGCTGTCTGCGTAAGTAAGCTGTCCCGGCAGGCTGAGGACCCTGTCAAAGCCGAATTTCTTCATGTTCTCATAGAGTACCTCGCCCTCCACCAGTTCCATCAGGTGAAGGACGTAGGCGTTGCAGGAGACCTTAAGCCCCTCCTTCATCCCCTTCAGGATGCCGTGAAGTTTTCCGTGGGAGCAGTTGACCAGGATCTGTCCCTCCGCTCCGAAGTAGTGGGACGCCTCATCACAGGTCAGCTGGTAGTCATACAGAGAGGGATCCGCCTCCAGGGCGGAGGCATAGATAAAAGGCTTGATGGACGAACCCGGCATGATGGCGCTGTTGAAGACCATGTTGTTGGTAAGGGAGCCGTTGATCTCCTCTCCCGCGA
>AUXO014599012.1_pt1 | contig 19154 bp, 11 predicted proteins | sample 768731 | NCBI WGS metagenome assembly AUXO01 (sample SAMN02715735, study PRJNA202380) | gut metagenome | biome: sheep rumen | host: Ovis aries | place: New Zealand: Palmerston North
CTCAGGTGAATCGGGTGGCGGTGGCGGCGAGGTCACACCCACCGTGCAAGGCTGCGTCACCATCACGTCCTCGTTAGAGTATGATAAAGCTTCCCGCACCGATTTTACGTTATCTGCCACGCACGATCAAAAATGGTATTACACCGTTATGGGAATGGGGCTTGTGAGCGATGGCTCGGCGGCCACCGTCCGTACGCTATCAACCCCCAGGGGCTCCAGCTCCATTCAGATTGACGGAGAATATCTTTCCACTTTGGACGTTGGCGTTTATGATTTCTATTACGTTGTTTACGACAATCAAGCGAAAAAGTATTATGAACCTTTTGAATTGACTATCAAGAATACAAATGCATCACCTACGAACGTTAAGATCAATTACGATATTGATGCGCCTAACGTGTACGTGACTTTCCACTGTGATTGCGGCGGAAGCCATACGGTCACCTTTGACGGGGTGAATTCTCCCGTTGCCGCCGGACAGGATCGCAAGCTCATAGGCGGTAGTGTGAATAAGCATAATTCTCACACCGCTGTTGTCACTTGCGTGGGCGGCGCTCATTTTTCCTTTACCAAGGCGGGCGTATCAAGCACTTACGACAGCTATTTAACCAATTCCTATTCCTTTATGGGGCACACGGCTGATCTTTATATCGAAGATATCAATGAAGCGATAGATCTTTGCCAATATCTTGCCTATCAAGGGGAAAACGTCAATAAGAAAGTTTACGTGAAATCCACCGAGTACACTGCTTTTTCGGCAAATCCGTCCGCTTATCTCGGAAGGATTCAAGACGAACTTGTTATCCCTTGGTCTATGAGATTGGGATGCGAGTATTTGGATCCGTATATCACCTTTAAAATGCTTGACGTGAATGCGAGCGGCGTTATTTCAACGGGGTATGAGGGAACGGATGTTCATAACGATAATCCTGCCATCTGTCACAGTCAGTCGATCAATGCAAGAACAACGGGAAGTTCTTTGCCCATCGATCAAAAACAGGCGGTTTCGGCGCGCAACGTGAAAGAGATGTTGGCGGTGGTGGAAGCGGGGTTGCGCCCTGTGGTGACGGGAAGTGCTTTGACCCAATACAATGCGGCAAAAGAATTTTGCTATACCTATCTTTCGGACGATATGACAGACAAGGAAAAATTGCATGTTATTTATGATTTCCTTGCCTCTTACGTGGATTACGATAACTCCGCGTTGAATTTATATAATCTGATAGCATCGCTCCCGGGACATGATCTTGCCACGGCAAAAGATATGATAGAGGATGCGCTCAATGACGGGACCAACGGTTTTTCCGCGAGCATGCGAGACGCTATCGAACAAATTGCGGATGGGGTGAATACCACCACGGACGATTTGTATAGTGCCTTACGAAATAATTATTTGAACCGCTTGGCAGCCTTCTCCATTGAGGGCGTGTTCTCGGATGGAACGGCGGTGTGCGAGGGCATCTCTTACGCCTTTATGTTGCTTGCCCGTATCGAGGGCATCGAGTGTTATCAAGTGACCGGTTATGCCACGAACAACGGCAGGGTGGCGCATGCCTGGAATAAAGTGAAATTGGATGGCGAGTGGTACTGCGTGGATGCAACGTGGGGTAATTACACCATAAAACAGGATAGCGAATCCACCAAATACGTGTCCCACCGCTATTTCCTTTTGGACGAAGCTTCCTTTGCCGCAAGTCACGAAGAGTATGCGGGCAATGCCGCATCCGTTAAGAACTTGGCTCTTGGTGATGCCGAGTATTATAAATCGGTGGAAACCGAGGAAGGTCATAGTTTGTATATCAGCGATTACAGTGATCTTGTGGCGGCGGTTCGTTATTATGATCAAGTGAACAACAGTTTGTATATGGAGTTTATGATCGATCCATCTTATGACGTATTGTCCGGCGCTTATCCTGACCTGCACAAGGCATTTAGAGCGGTGGACGGAAGGAATGCCACCGTACAGTATTCCAACGGAACGGTTTTGATCGTGTATTTCATTGTATGATTCTTTCGGCGGCGGGGCTTGACTTTTATTTTAATAAAACCACTTTCGGCGTGGAACGGTTGTGCGTGAGCGGAGATCCCGAGCGTCTTTCTTGGGTGCGCGGCAGAACGTTTGGGCTTCCGACCGGTAACAATTTTCTTATTAAGAGCCGCTTTTTGCAATATCAATTTGAGGGCGAGTTTTTGTTCTTTTCCAATTTGACCTGCACTCTTACGGTAAAAGAAAAAGAGGGTGCGGTCTCCTTCCTTTATCATTTCAAGAATAAAGGCAAGCAAGCAGTTGACCTTGCGGAAGGGGATATCGGTATCTATCTTCCGTTTCAGGATGCGTTTGATCGTCCCGATCTATCCCTTCGCCGTCGCGTACATGCACACGTTCGCGCCCAGGGCGTCACACACGTGTTTTGTGAACGTTATTCGGGTGATATGCCTTCACTTGGCGTTGTAATGACGCAGGGGGAATGTTATTCTTATTCGCTGGAGCGCTCCGTTGGAAAGGGCGCAAGAGGGGATATTCTTTTAAATCTTCCCGCAATGCGCCTGGAAGTGAATGGAGAGTATGTTTGTGAGCTCTTGGTTTTTTCTTGTCATGATCGCAACGATTTTTTCAGAAAGACAGAGTCTTACGGTTTGTTAACGGCAACGGCGGATAAACTTTGCGTGGAGGAGGGGGAAGAGATCCGGTTTTGTTCCTCTCGTGCCATCTCGCTAAAAACGGAGGAGCAAACCTTGCTTTTTGATCAAGGCGAATGCACCCTTTGTCCCGCGGGGGTGGGAGAGCACCAAGCCGTGATCACGATGGGAGCGCAGTCGCTTATCGTGTCTTATTACGTGTATCCGCGTGACCTAATGGAGAAGAGGGCACATTTTGTTTTAAAGAAACAGCGTCGTTCTTCGGGGCCGTTTTCCGGCGCGTTTACCGCTTATGATCATTCGACAGGAAAATACGTGATACGTAGAGGTGTGAGGAGTCCTTTCAGTTTGGGAGGATATCGCGCCGCGCCGCTTCTTTTCTTGTTGCACGAGATGGGAAAGGGGGTTCTTTCCGCTGAAATGGCAGAACGGGTAAAAGAGTCCGTTGCGTTTTACGATCGTGAGATCTATCGCGGCGGTGAAGTGGCGGATGACGTTAACGGAAAACGCGCGCGCTTTTTCAAAAAATACTATCATTACCCTTTGTTTGCCGCCATCAAATACGAGGAGTACCTTGCTACCAAAAAACAAGAGTGCTTGTTGCAAAGCGCCGTGATCCTTTCCAACTTATATAAAAGCGGATCGGTTTACGAAGTAACACCTGCACTTATGGTAGTAAAAGCACTTCGTGAGATTGGCAAGCAAAAGGTTGCGGAAGAATTGACGGAATTGATCTCCGCGGCGGCAGATAAACTCATAGCAAGCGGGAATAAGTATGCCTCGTTCAAAGGCCTTCCCTATGGACCCGAGATCGTTTACGGAGCACTATCCACCTTGCTTGACGCTTATCTTTTGACGGGAAAAGAATATTATCTTTTAACTTCAAAAGAACATTTGGCAAGGTTGAAAACTTTCTCCTTTCCCTCCCTTTCTTTTGCCACAAACGGCGTGCCGGAGATCTTTCAGCGGGACAGAAAAAACGGCTTAACTTACGATATGTCCCCGCATTTTACGGCGGTGCATTTTGCCACGGTGTATGAAAAGTATTATCAGGCATCGGGGGAAGGTGAAAGCAGGGAAGATGCAGAGCGCATCCTGCGCGCATGTCTTTCGCTTTTCGACCAAGACGGTGCTTCTTACAGGAGCAGAGCGGCGGCTCGCCTTGTGAACGGTTTTTCTCTTCCCGCCAAGGAAGAAATTTCTTGCGGAGAAGATATAGTTTTGTATCACTTTGACTTGCTATTCAATGTTAAGTAGTCTATAATTAAAAGCAGGAGGAATATCGAAATGGCACTTACCAAAGAACAATGGATATCTCTTGAAAAGAAAGCCTCTTCTCTCCGTCGCAAAACTGCGGAAGTTTGCGTATGGGCGAAGGGTGCGCATATTGGCGGAGCATATAGCAGTGCGGATGTACTTACCGCACTGTATTATTATGTGATGAACTTCAACAAGGATAATTACCTTGATGAAGACCGCGATAGGTTGATCATCAGCAAAGGCCACGCCGGCGTGATCACCGCGCCCATCCTTGCGGATCTTGGCATCGTGGATGAAGCGTTGTTGCCCACTTATAATCACACGGGCTCTCCCTTCGGCGTGCATTTGGATAAGAGAAAGGTCCCCGGTTTGGAAGCCTCTACCGGCTCCCTCGGTCATGGGCTTTCGATAGGCCTTGGACTTGCCATGGCTGCCAAACTTCGCAATAAGAAGTACTTCACTTACGTGCTCCTTGGCGATGGTGAGTGTGATGAAGGCAGTGTGTGGGAAGCGGCAATGAGCGTATCTCACTTCAAAGTGACCAATTTGATCACCATTGTGGATAGAAACCAATGCATGATCGACGGTCGCACCGAGGACGTGATGAGTTTGGAACCCTTTGCGGATAAGTGGCGCGCTTTCGGCTTTGACGTGTTGGAAGTGGACGGCCACAATATCAACGAGATCGTGATCGCTCTCGAAAAAGCAAAAGCAAATACCTCCGATAAACCCATCGTTATCATTTTGAATACCTTCAAAGGAGAGGGCGTCGGCTTCATGAGAGATAACTATAAGTGGCATTACGGCACCTTGGATGAGGCGCAATTGCAAGAAGTCTTCCGTGACCTTGACGCGTATGAAAAAGTCCGTATTGCAAGAGCGGAAAAGGAGGGCAAATAAATGAAAGAGTTTGCTATCATCGGATCGGAAGCAAGAAGCACTACGGAAGCCTTTGGAAAGGCACTTTTGGAGCTTGCGGATAATCATCCCGAGGTGTGCGCTTTGTCCGCCGACCTTGCGGGGTCCGTTAAAGTGACCATCATGCAAAAGAAATACCCGGAAAGGGTCTTTGACGTGGGTATTGCAGAGCAAAATATGATGAGTATGGCGGCAGGTCTTGCTTTGGGTGGGCTGGTCCCCTTTGCGGCAACCTTCTCGGTGTTTGCTTCTTTGCGTGACTTGGATCAGATCCATACCGATATTTGCTATCAAAACGCAAACGTTAAAATGCTTGGTTCTCACGGCGGTACCTCCTTCTCTCAGGCAGGAAGTACGCACCACGCTTTGGAAGATATTGCCGCTCTTCGCGGTATGGCAAATTTGACCATCATTTGTCCCGCGGATTATATTGAAACGCAGCTTGCTACCAAGGCGGTTTACGAAAAATACGGCCCCATGTATATCCGTATCAACAGAGGTACCGATTACGACGTTTACAACACCTATGATTACGGTTTTGAGATCGGTAAAGCAGTTCGCATGAACGAAGGTACGGATTTTACCGTGATTGCTTGCGGTAGCACGGTTTATCAGGCGCTCATTGCGGCGCAATCTTTGAAGGAAAAGGGGATCTCTCTCCGTGTGGTGAATATGCACACCATCAAACCCATTGATAAAGATGAGATCATTAAGGCCATGAAGGAAACCGGCGGCATTATCACGGCGGAAGATCATAACGTGATCGGTGCTTTGGGTAGCGCCGTTGCGGAAGTGATTGCGGAAAACGGCGGTGTGAAACACTTTAAGAGATTGGGTGTTCCCGATGAGTTTTCCATCATTGGTGCAAGAAAGGATATCCTGGCACATTACGAGATCGATGCGGCGGGTATTGAGAAAAACGTGCTTGCTCTTCTTGGAAAATAATTATTCAAACATACATTGTGGTGCGCTGTAAAAGGCGCACCTTTTTTTATAAAACTCTCTATAATAAGGGGTATTTCCTTTATCCTTTGTCTATACTTTTCCGTATGAGTGTATCGAGTAAGATCCTTGAAAGAATACTACGCATCTCCGGTGCAAACAAGAGAGTATCGGAACGAAAGTTTTATAAAAAGCTGCGTCAAAATGCCATTCGATATAAAAAGGGGGAAAAGCGGTTGTTTTTCTTTTCCGGCGTGCGGGTGCATAGGGAAGTGTATTGTGGCATGCCGTATTACGTGTTTGTTCCTCATTCGGTGGAAACGGAAAAAAGCATCATGTATCTTCACGGAAGCGGGTTTATGAATTCCTTTCGGCGTTGCCAAGCAAGGTTTGCCGCCGATCTTGCTTTCAATACGCACGCAAAGGTTTATTTCCCTCTCTATCCAAAACTGCCCATCTCCACTATATTGCCTTGTTTTGCTTTGCTGCATAATTTTTATATCTTTCTTTTGAAGAAGGGAGATGTATTATTGTGTGGTGACAGCAGTGGGGCGATGCTCGCATTAGCCCTTGCTTCCGAACGAAAAGAAGCGGGGTTCGTAGCGGCAATTTCCCCTTGGGTGTCCCTAAGCGTGGGGGAAGAATGCCGAAAAATAAGAACGGACGCGATGCTGTCTGTATCCGTTTTGGATCGGGTGGCTCGGTTGTGGGCATACGACCTTGCTTATGATAGCCCGAAGCTCAGTCCGATCAATGGAGAATATGCCGGCAAACGTCTTTTGGTCTTTTCGGGTGAAAAAGAGATCTTTCGACCGGACATTCTTCGTTTTGTGCGGGAAACGTCGGAGAAGGGCGCCTCGGTGGTGTATTACGAAGGCGCAGGTCAGCAACACTGCTATCCGCTTTGGCCCACACCGGAAGGAAAAGAGGCTCGGCGTGAACTTTACAGAAATATGCAGTCTTTGATCTATGGAGTAAAAAAATGAGAATAAAAATATTGCTTTTAAGTGTTGCGCTGTGCTCAGCGCTTTCCTTATTCGTTCGATCCTATGTTTCCGATCGCTTCGTTGCGCGGTTGGAAGAAGGGCAGGTCTATTCTCTTGGACTTGCGTCCGAAAGCAGATTATTTACCTTTTCGGAGAAAACGCAAGAGGAGCCGCGTATCGTTTCCGAATCGTTGCCTGAAAGCAAAAGCAAAGAGGCGGTTCAAGAAAAACCCAAAGCAGCCTCCGTTTTTTACGAGGGTGGTTCGATCTCCATGTGCTTTGAAGAGGAATATCCCGATTTGGAGTTATCCGTTAAGAGTAAAGTTCCGATCGATGAGGAATTGGTATACCGCTCTTTTGCTTTTCAGGGAAGATTGCCTGAGCTTAAGGAAACGTTGAGTGATGCTGAGCTATGCTATGTTTTTTCCAAGATCGTGGCCTCTTGTACGCCGGCAGTACCCTTAAAAGGAAAGTTGGAACAAATTTCCTTTGAGAAAAAAGAGGATCATCTGAACGCATATGCCGAGATCTATCTGGATTTTACGGGGATAGCCAAACAGTATCATATCGGATGGCTTCCGGAAGGTGCACACTTTTCCATCAGCATTCCGTTTCTTGTAAAAAAATCAGAGATATCCGTAATTTCCGATAAAATTGTTTTAATATGCGATACCTTTCCTTTGCCCGAAGCCTTGTTGGTGTTTGGGTGCAATATGGCGTTTGGAAAGCGAGATTATCGCACCTTGTTCGGTGAGGCGGTCAAGAACGTGTTCCTGAACGCAAAAATTTACACATAAGGTATTGCACGCGCGCGTGGATTGTGTTAAAATTTAAATGTATATTTATTTACAGAGGTACACGATGCGCGCACGAACCAAATCAAATCGTATCTTACTCTATCCGCTGATCGTATTATTGGCGTGTTTTTTACTTGTTTTGGCACTCTCCGTTCCCGTTGCAGAGGCGGACTTGCAGGTCATCTATTCCGAGGCAGACGTGTTGCTCGGCGGCGAGCCGCTTCCCTCTTCCTTAACTTTTACGGGTTCCGCTTATTCCTTCGGGTTCGATCTATATAAGAGCACCGACCTCACCTCTTGGGAAAAGGACGAAGAGTACAAGAGTGATTTCCAATTGCGTTTTTATAATCAAAACGGTACCGCACTTTCGCAAGCGCCGCAAGCGGTAGGTTCGTATATTGCTCGTGTGGTTGCTATCAATAACGTGTACGGTCATAAAAACACCACCGATCAAAACAGCATCGTTCCCGGCATTGTCGTGGGGGAAAAGCGTTTTACCATCGTTCGTGAAAACCTTTCGCTTTTCTGCACTGCTTTGGACGGAAAGTCTTCTCTCACGTTGGGTGAGGTCAGTTATTCCGAACTTACTTCGGGTATTGCTTTGTATTTGAACGGTGTCGCGCTCAATCAAGGTGCGGACTATACGTTTGAGATCCAAAAGAAGAACGGGGGGGCTTTTGAAAGTGCCTCTTCTATTGCGGAAGTAAACACCTATCGCATCAGAGTGGTAATGGATCCCTCTTTGGAAACCGCGCTTTCCCGCACCATCGTTTCGAATTCTCTCGGAAAAGAAGATAACAAATACGTGATGTATCGCGAGTTTTCCGTGATCCATTCGCAAGTATCTTTATCACTCAGCAGCACGTCCATGTATGAGGATAAACCTGTGGAAGTATCCTTGACCAACAGTGCTCAGATCGCCGCCATTGCTTCTTACAAGACGCAAGTGGTTCGCCTTTCTTCTGATGGCTCAGCGAATGCTTCTTCCGCTTTTGTGAAGGCGTATAACGATAGCGGCGCCGTGGCGTACACGCCCACGGAAGCGGGTGATTATCTTTACCGTGTGATCTTTACGGCTGCCGCACCTTCTTATAACGTGACGGCAGGAGATTATTTGGAAGCGCGCTTTACCGTTGCACCCAAGCCGTATTACGTAAAGTATTATATCAACGGAGATCCGGATAACGAATTGGATTTCGTAAAGAACAATCCTTCCGAGGATGAGTTTGATATCGTCCCCGTCTTTTACTATTTGGACGGAACGGAGATCCATTCCGTTTATTACGACAGCATCAATAAGAGGTACAGCGTAAAGTACCAAATCGCCCCCTCTTGGACGGACGTGACCACCTTGAAAAATGCGGGTAAGTATCGTGTGGTCATTACTTTTGACGAACCTGCGCAACTGTATTCCGATTACACGATAGAGATCGCCGATCCTCCGATCGAAAAGGAATTCCAAATCGTCACATCGGGCAATTTGAACGTGGTGCCCGCCAACAACGGTGTGAACTATTATACGGGACTTCCCGTACAACCCGACCTTATCTTTTATCCTACCGCTTCTGCGTCTGCTTTGACGGGAAAATACGATTTGTATTATTACCAAGCGGACGGCACCTCGATCGGGACCACCGCCCCCGTTGCGGTGGGGAATTATTCCTTTAAGATGGTCATTAAACAAGATATCGCTTCGCTTAATTTGTTGGAAAACGATGAATTTTACGGCACGTTCAGTGTGGTGTATCATTCCTTGTACGTGACAATCGGAGATACCGTCACCTTTAAGAACGAGGCGGGGGCACCCGTTAGTTTGGAGCTAGGTACCGATTATATCGTTGAAAGTTATCTTTTGGATAAAGGCGTTTATCACACCGTATCCGATACGAGTGCGGCAGGGAATTACGTGAAGCGCGTGGTTTATATCAGGGATCTTCCCCTTTATGCGATCAGGCAAAACAGTGATTTTGCTTACTATGCTTACACCATTTCAGGGGCTTCGGTCCTTTGTACCATCTCCTCTCAAACGCTGAATCGCGTATATGACGCCGGCGTAAAAGAGCCTGTTATTTCTTTCAGCAATGGAAGCTCCATTTCCTTAACCGAGTTGGTGGATTATCAAATCTCTTATTTCCGCAAACAACCTGCTACGAACGAGTATCTTCCCGTAGGAAGAATGGTGGATGCCGGTAGTTATCGTTGCATCGTTACCTATCTGCGTACCGATGAAACGACGGGTATCGAGCGCGGCATGTTCACCGCAGCCGATATTGAGATCTCGCCCATTGAAGTAAAGGCAACTTTCTCGGTTTCTTCCGAGAGCCACGATCTTGTGTACGATGCCACCGAGAAAACTTTCCACGTTGATTTCACTTTGTATTCCAGACCCATTTCTCTCGGTCACACCCTTACGTATGCCGTAAACGACGGTTCTGCATTTGGCAGTACTGCTTTCCGCAACGTTGGCAGTTATCTTGCCAAAGCAACGTTGAGCGATACTTCGGGCAATTACGTTTTGGATCATCCCACTTACGCCTATCGAATTTCGGCTCTTTCGTTAAAAACGGTATTTATCGTGCCCCTTTCTTATCGAGCCATGTGGACGGGCGCTGCTGTGGGTTCGGGACAGGAGATCGTGCCGGAAGTGAAATACGTTGCTTTGAACGGGCATTATTCGGGAACCCCCGAAGTTGCTCGCACGGAAGCGGAGTTTGCGGCTTTGGGTATTACTCTTTCCGAATCCAAAGCATATTATCGTTCGAACAACGATACTGATTTTGATATTCCCGCCGAGCCTGTTTTAACGGGTAAGTATTGTCAGGAAATATCCGTTGGCAATGCAAACGTGGTTCTTTCGCAGGCGGCGGCTTTCGGTGACGATGGCAATGCGGTAAGCATTTATAAACTCCAAGACGGAAAAGCCTATCAATTGTTCTCCATTATTCCGCGCGAAGTGGAGATCAAGAAGGAACTGGATGATAACTTGTTTTTTACCGGTACCACGGATGCGGATAGAAAGGGTATAAAGGACGGAAAAGTATTCTTCTATGCTTATAATGGCGATACCGAGGCGTACGATATTGACATTACTTCTCGTTTTACGGAAGAATTCTCCATTTATTATTATGAATCCGGCTCGGATGGCACCATCATCAGCGGGTCCGTTCAATCCACGGTAAAGCCTTATGCAAAGAGCTATTACGTGGCGCGTATCTCGTTAGAGGCGGCGCTTGACGGTGAAGGCGAATATATCAATACCTATATCAAAAACGGTTGTTATACATTCAAAAACGGTAAGATGGGAGAAACTTCGCTTGCCGGTTCGGCAATCTCCAACCATTGTTACGTGGACTTTGTGTTCCAAATCAAACAGCAAAGTGCGGTTGATCTTATTTATGAGATGCCCACCTTTGCTTATAATGGGCAGGGAAAAGCCATTAAGGTTTCTTTCCAGAAAAACTTTTCCACGCTGGATCTTGAAGAGGGCGATGGTAAGGATTACAAGATAACGTATTTGGATAGTGAGAACAACGAGCAAAGCACTCCCTATTCCGCAGTAGGATCCTATCGTATGCGTATCACGATGCTGAAATCGCAGTATGGGTACGTGCTTAATTCTTATGTTGGGGATTATCTCGTTAAGGCAAACGATCTGTACATTTCGGCAGGCGATACGCTGGAATATGCTTTTGAGATATTTGCGCCTCGTACCTTGCGTTGGGAGTTCACGGAACCTTCTTCGTTGTATTACGATGGACAGCAAAAGACCTTTGGTGTGAATTTTTACGTGGAAGAATCGGGGACTCGTTCGGTAGTCACGTTGACGTCGGGTACTCACTATCGTTTCCGTTATTACGCAAATTCAAACGATGGGTACAAGAAGTTATCTTCTGCACCTCAAATCCCCGGTGAATATGCGGTGGAGATCGCTTTCTTATGCGATCTTCCCGATTATGAACTCTCCCTCTTGGGCGGTGGCACCATGCCCGTGACTGCATCATCCATCACCACGATCGAGGGCGCAAGCGGCAATTATTCTTCGGCAAAGACTCCGCGCAGGCTGTTTACCGTGCAAAAAGCAGTGCTTATGGTGAATGGTATCGTTGCTGAGGATAAAGTGTTTGATGCAACGAACACCGTGACTTTTAACGTGTCCGCTCTTGCGCTTTCCGTAAAGAAAGTGGGGCAGGTATCTTACGGAAGTATGGTTGCGGAAAGTGAGGCGATCACTTACGCTTTGGATGGAAACATCACCGGTCACTTCTCTACTCTTGTACCGAGTGAGGATCCCATTTCCATCATATTGGATAGTGTGTATACGCTTCCCGCCTCCACTGCTGCATATTATACGTTGGAGTATCCTTCCGTTTATCAAGCAAGGATCACCAAGAGCGTAGTGACGGTTACCCCTTTGGACGTCACGCGCGAGTACGATCCGATGGCAATAGACAGTATTATCAAGTATACCTTGTCTTACGATCAGGAAACCCTTGCGCTGGTGTTCCCATCACTTAAAGAAAAGGATATGATGGTGGGCGCGCTTTCTTATAGCGGTGGGAAAGACGTGGGCTTCTATCCCATTGATATTTCTTCCCTTGCTTTGAATGATGCAGGAGCCGGTACGGCTTATACCGATAAGCATTTATCCGATCTGTTTACTCTTTCTGTTGAGAATGCGGTGTACCATATCACGCAACGCCATATCGTTGTGTCAGTCACGCCCGGCCAAAGTAAGATTTATAACGATTCGGATCCCACCGTGTTTGCGGCAACCGTCACGAGTGGTAGTTTGAATTATCACGATAGCATTGAGTATTCCGCAACTCGCGCAAGCGGGGAAAACGTGGGTACCTATCTGATCTCTCTCAAATGGGTCAAAGTGGTTGGCAACACAGGGGTGGATATCAGCTCCAATTATGATATTGAGATGGAAAACGCCACCTTTGAGATCACCAAGCGCCATTTGACCATATCACCCAACGCGCAGAGCAAGAATTATCTTACACCCTTTGATACCTTTGATCTTGCGGTGCTGGATACCGATTCCAATACCGATCTTACCAATGCTTTCGTGAAAAATCCCACGAAGGGAGATAGGCTTTCCGGCAAACTTGCTCGTTCCGCAACCCCCATCAGCGAGGAAGAGCCGCGCAAATTCCGTATCCTTCGCGGGTCTATCATCGTGGTGACAGAAGCAGGGCGCAACAACGAGTCCAATTATGATATAACCTTCGTGGATAGTGCGATCTATGAGATCACAACTTACGAGATAGAGGTCAAGCTTGCATCCGATGCTGTTTTGCAAAAGTATTATGGGGATCTTGATCCTATTATTTCTTACACGATAAGCAATGAGGTCGTGAACGCATTGAAGCCTTTGACCATCTCTGCCACGAGCTCCATCGGACGTAGCGCAGGCGAGAACGTGGGCACTTATGACGTGTTAAAAACCAATGCGTCATCTTCCTTTGTGATCTACGACGGCGGAAAGGACGTTTCCGATTACTTTACCGTGAAAGTGACCAATCTTGCTTACGATGGTGAAAAAGAGTTTAGGATCTTGCCGCGTCCCGTGACCGTCACGATTGAGGACGCCACTTATCAAAATAACGGGAGAGAGATCATTCCCGTACTGAAGTATTTGAATGCGAATGGCACCAGGGTTTCCGCCACCGTACTTGCTTCTTTGAACGTACGCTTCGGCGTGCCGACTTTGGAGTATAAAGACGGTGCAAACCTTGTCACTCCCGTGGTGATCAGTGACGTGGATTCTGATCCGAACTTTGATTTGACGATCAAACCGGGCACCATCACCGTGAATTATCTGCAAAATACCGTCACCGCCACACCGCTTCCCAAGACGGATACCATTTACGCGCAACAAAAGTACATCTTATCCGGTTTGATGCTCTATAAGACGGTGAAATTTTACAAGTTGGAAACGGCAAACGGCCAGCAACCCACCAGGCTTGTGGAAATATCCTTGCCGTTGGAAGAACAACTGAAAGGCGATGGCTTGGTCGTTGTTGCCTTGCATGCGGATGGTTCTACGAAGGCGCTCTCCTTCACCCAGTCCGGACAATCACTATTGTATTACGATGACGGTGCTTATTACGTGGCTGTTGCCGAAATGCAAGAATGGTTCTACGTGATTTGGGGCGTGGTATTGGTCATTGGCTGTGCCGTCTTATACCTTGTGATACGATTGTTTGTCAAGGTCATTAAGAAGAGAAAGGCAAAGAAGGCATTGCAACCCGCCGGCGAGAAGAAGCAAAAGAAAGCGAAAACGGCGAAAAAGCAAGTTCAAGAAGAGCTTACCGAGGAGCAGATCCGCGAATTTGCCGCAATGGACGTTGCGTTGCTTGACGAGAATTTGTTAGCAGCTTCGCAGGAAGAAAAGCTTAAGCCGATCAAGCCTGTTGCAGCTGAGGTTCAAAACGCGGAAGAAGATGCGCTCTTTACCGATCAACCGTTGGCGCCCACGCCCGCGCCTATCGTGAAATCCAAGCCCGCGTCTTCGGAGGGATCCGAACTCTTATCTTCCGATGCTGATACGAGCAGTATGCTTGTGGATGCTCAAGCCGCGCCTGAAAAGCCTCTTATCAAGAAACAAGAAGTTACGGCAACGAATGTTGCTAAGCAATCCTTTGCGCCCGTAGAAACGGCTCCTGTTGTTGCAGAAAGCGATGATTCCGAGTCTAAGAAAGATAAAAAAGAAAAGGACAAAAAAGTAAAAGAGAAGCCTGAGAAGGTCAAAAAGGAAAAGGAAAAGAAGGAAAAGCCCGATAAAAAGGACAAGAAAAAGGATTCTAACGATAAGAAGCAACCGCGTTCCTTTACGCCTGGAAGCTTTGTGCCCAGAGGGGATAAGACTGCGGCTTATGCACCCACGCGCTCCTACATGGATGATTTATTTATTGATGAAATGAACGAAGAAGAAGCAAGCTTACTTTCGGATAACGCGGCAGGGGACGATTTGCTTTCCGATAGCAACGTGATCGCGCCGACCACAATGCCCAAGCAGAAAGATAATAAGGATGATGACGAGATCATCGTTTCGAAAAGCGGCGGCTTTACGGATGACTTGGATGAAGCCGAGAATGAAGAAAAGGATAACGATCTGTTGTGATCCTTTGTCTGCCCAAAAGTTCTTTTATCGCGAATAGTTAATAAAAAAATCCCCCGAAAGGTCGTTCGGGGGATTTTTAATGTTTGTTTTGTTGTTTATTTTTCCACGCGGATCACGTTTGCGATCTCGTTCACACAGGTTGCGTTTTTCAAAGATTCTATCGCTTGACGGAAAGTGCACTCGGTTGTCTTTTGCGTGATGAGCACGATGGTTGCCTTTCCGTGATCGCCCGCCTTTTGTACCATAGAATCAATGCTGATGCCTGCCTTGCCGAGTATGCCGGTGATCTCGGAGAGTACTCCGGTTTGATCCTTAGCCACAAGACGAATGAAGTATTCGCTTTCAAAATCGTTATTAAAGTCCTGCGCCTCCTCTTCCAAAATGAAAGGATAGCGTCTGTGATGTTCACGCGTGGCGGCATACACAATGTCCGAAACGATCGCACTGCCGGTGGGAAGATCCCCCGCACCTTTGCCGTAGAACATGAGTTCACCCACGTTATCACCAACCACGTAAATGCCGTTAAATGCACCGGATACTTTTGCCAAGGGATGATCGTCGGGAATAAAAGCGGGGTACACGTGCGCTTCGATCTTTCCGTTCACGTTTTTGCTGATCGCAAGCAACTTAACGGTCAAGCCGAATTCTTTGCCGTACTTGATATCCTCTTTGGTCACAGCGCTGATCCCTTCGCGGTAAATGGCGGTGTAGGGCACGCGCTTGTGGAAGGAGAGGGAAGAGAGAATGGAAAGCTTATAGGTGCTGTCAAACCCATCCACGTCGGCAGAGGGATTTGCTTCCGCATAACCAAGGCGTTGCGCTTCTTTGAGGGTATCGGAATAATCACTGCCTTTTTCGCTCATGTTGGAAAGAATATAGTTGGTGGTGCCGTTTACAATGCCCTTGATCTCCAACACGTCATTTCCTTGCATGCTTTCGTGCAGGGCGCGAATGATGGGCACACCGCCACCGCAGGACGCTTCAAAATAAATACCGGCCCCCGTTTCTTTAGCGGCTGCTTCGAGCTCAGGCCAATGCTTGGAAAAGAGCTCTTTGTTGGAAGTGACAACGCTTTTGCCCGCTTTGAGTGCGGCGATCAAGAATGTCCTTGCCGGCTCGATACCGCCAAAGAATTCCGCCACAACAGAGATCTCTTTGTCGTTAATAACGTTTTGGATATCACAAGACACGATGGCAGGATCGATCCCAAGAGCATTTGCTTTGGAAAGGTCCTTTTCCAACACGTGACGAACTTCAATTGAAACGCCAAAGTCTTCTTCGATCTTATGCGCTTTGCTTTGTAAGATGCGGTAGGTTCCGCTTCCGACAACGCCCAGCCCAAGCAGGGCGATCCCAACTTTTTTCATAACTTCCTCCTAATGATTTAGTGCATAAATGATCTGCAAGCCTTTTAAGGTGAGTGCACGATCGTAATAATCTATAAAATCGTTTTTCTCCGAAAGGATCACGCTTGTTAAGCCACCCGTTGCCACCACGTGCGCATCTTCCCCGATCTCTTTCTTGAACTCTTTTACAATGTTTTCTACCAACCCGCGATACCCGTAAATGATGCCGGATTGCATGCTGGTGATGGTGTTTGTACCGATGGGAGAATCGGGCAGGGAAAGCTCCACGAGGGGGAGCTGTGAAGCGCGTGAAACCAATGCGTCCAAACTGGTCTTAATGCCGGGGGCAATGGCGCCGCCAAGCAGCACGCCGTCACGCGAAATCGCGTTAAAGGTGGTTGCGGTGCCCATATCCACCACAATGGCAGGGGCGCCGTAAAGATGAAAAGCCGCCGTGGAGGAGGCAATTCTATCCGCACCGATGGTCTTCGGAACGGTGTATCCGATGGAAAGACCGGTTTTTACCGTGGCGTCTATCATCATCGGTTTGATATTCATATAGTAAGTGCAAGCGTGTTCGATGGTGTAATTCAGCGTGGGAACAACGGAGCTGATGATGATACCGTCCACGTCTTGAAAGGTGTATCCGTGGGCGGAAAAAATATCACGGAAGGCAATGCCGAATTCGTCCGCAGTGCGCGCCACGGTAGCGGATACTCTCCAACTGGAACGCATCTCCGTGCCGTCAAAAAGCGCAAGTTTGATATTGGTATTTCCCACATCCATCACAAGTAGCATATATTGATTATATCAATATTCCACCTATTTTTCAAGTATTTTCAAAGATTCGTCTTTTTTGCGGTGAAATCAAGCGAAATTGATCATCAAAAGGCAGTAAAGTACCATCCAAAAATAGATTGTTAAACCAAGGACGGGGATGCGAGAAAACCCTGCGACGGCACTTTTTTCAAGAAAGACATAGGTGATAAAAACAGAAAAGAGCATCGTGGCGGTCGCAAGGAAAAAGGAGGTGATCTCGTAGGTAAATTTGAAAAAGAAAAGTAGGCTCAAAATGTGCATGGTGCCTTCCGCGGCAGAAAGGCAAAGTCCTTTGGGGAGATCGCGGCTTCGTTTTACGTAAAAGCCCAAAGAGATTGCCGAAGAAAGATAGATACTTTCCATCATCGCTCCGTAAAAGAGAGGATTTTTCGGTGCAAAATAGGGCAGCACAAGAGAAGCCAACCACTCACCGTTTTCGCGTATCAAAAGACAGGAGAGAATGGCAACCAACAATTCCAAGCACAATCCTATGGTAAGCACGATGGAGAATTTGTACCAGCGCATACGCTATACTATGTTTTTAGGGCAAAAGATTATGCCCGGAACCTTTTGTTAGTCATAGGTCGTGTGAGAGAAACAAGTTTTTAATTCCTTTTGAGAATGGGGTATCCAAGGGACTTTTTAGGGAGAAATCGAGGTGCGGAAGGAGAAATGCGTGCGATCCATGGAAAAGGAAAACTCTTTCTTTACATTATTCGACAGGTATTGTATAATATCGGTATGAAAGTTTTGCTTTGTTCCGCCTCGCCTCGGCGCAGGGAACTTCTTCATAAGCTCGTGAAAGATTTTTCCGTGACCAAGAGTGATGCGGAGGAGCGTTCCCGTTATCAGCGGCCTCATCTCTTGGTGATGGATCTTGCAAGAGAAAAAGGGCGCAGCGTCATGGCAAACGATGCTTTGATTATTGCTTCGGATACGCTGGTATATCGTCACGGACGCTATTACGGCAAACCCAAAGACAGAGCAGATGCTTTTCGTATGCTTCGGGAACTTTCGGGGGTGACGCACGCCGTCTATACGGGGGTCTATCTGAAACAAGATGGCAAGGAAAGGGTGTTTTACGATAAAGCGCTCGTTCATTTTCACAAATTGACGGACGGAGAAATAAATGATTACCTGGACCGTTTTGCTCCTTTTGATAAGGCGGGCGCATACGGAATACAGGATGGCATAGTCGTTAAAAATTATACGGGCAGTTTTGATACGATCATGGGGCTGCCAACGGAAAAACTCGGCAAGGTGCTGGAAGAAATGGGAGTAAGAGATGTTTACCAATGAGATCGTTATAGACATGGGTTATGCGCAAACTGTTATTGCCATACGCGGCAAAGGAGTGGTTCTGAAAGAGCCTACTTTGATCGTGGCGTTAAAACAACGCGGGAAATATAAGCTCATTGCTTCCGGTTTTGAGGCAAAACGCTATATGCGCAGTCGTGACCGTGACCCGATGGCCATTTTGGTCCATCCCGTAAAAGAGGGCGTGATAGAAGATACCGAAGCGGCCATTTTGATGCTGAAAGATTTTGTAAAAAAAGCAATGCCGCGTAGAGGTCTTTTTGCTCCTCGTATCGAAGTGATCGCCACGATCGCTTGCGGCACGTCCGTTGTGGAAAGAAAGAACTATGAAAACGTTCTTGCCGCCGTGGGCTTAAAGAGTCCCATTTTAATGGAAACGCCTATCGCCGTGAGCTCTCAACTCTCGGGTGATTACAACCTTATAGCCGTCTTTGGCGCGTCGGTTTCCGACGTGGCGATCGTGGGTCCGAACGGGATTATCACCGGTTGCTCGGTCACAATGAGTTGCAAGGCGATAGATGAAAAGATATGCACTTACGTGGCGGATAATTATCGTTTGGGTATCTCGCGCTCTTGCGCCGAGGAACTCCGTATCAAGATAGGGTCCTTTAACGGTAAGCAGATCCTGAGTGCGGACGTGGCGGGAAGAAACCTTGTGGATGATACGCCTTACCGTGCGGAAATTACCTCGGGAGAGATCTTCCCCATGATACAATCGGTGTTTTCTTCCTTTGCGGAGGTGATCGAAAGCGTATCCATGATGTGTCCGGAAAAATACGTGTTGGACGTGTATCATGCCGGCGTGACGCTCGTTGGTGGTTTTGCATCAAGCGATGGCGTTGCAGATGCTATGACCGAGCGTTTGAAAATGCGGGTAAACGTTCCCAGAAATCCGGATGAAACCATTGCGCTGGGTGCGTTGGCGTTCTTTGATGATAGGGATAAGATGTACAAAATGCTTTGATCGGCGGTAAAACGGAGCCTTGCCTGCGTTTTCTTT
>AUXO014127972.1_pt1 | contig 19151 bp, 17 predicted proteins | sample 768731 | NCBI WGS metagenome assembly AUXO01 (sample SAMN02715735, study PRJNA202380) | gut metagenome | biome: sheep rumen | host: Ovis aries | place: New Zealand: Palmerston North
GGAAATTCCGGCATTTCGGCTTCGACAACATTTCCGGGAGTGCAGAGGGTATCGCCTGTAGAAGCAGAAATCTTGACGGCGGCGATAATATCACCAGCTTCGGCGGATTTGATTTCAGTCTGTTTTTTGCCAAGCAGCGTGTATAATTTACCAATTTTTTCTTCTGTACCGGTTCTGGAGTTGGCAACAGTCATATCAGAAGAAATTTTTCCGGACAGCACTTTCAGATAAGACATTTTGCCGACAAACGGGTCAGCAACTGTCTTGCATACCAAAGCGGCAAGCGGTGCGGCAGCATCACACTTGATATCTGACGGCACTTCGTCAGCAGCCGGAACAAGCAGTTCAAATTCTTTCAGAAGCATGTCAATGCCTGCCATAGTTGCAGCAGATGTGCAGACAACCGGAGTGATTAATCCCTGATTCATAGCATTATGAATGCCATCAATTAATTCTTTCTGGGTAAACGCTTCGCCTTCAAAGAATTTTTCCATCAGGGCTTCATCTGTTTCAGCAACAGCTTCAGAAACGGCAACAACCAGACCTTCCAGACGATATTCTTTTTCAGCTGTGCCGATTTCTGTAATTTCGGATTCCACAGCTTTTCCTTTTGCATCGTAGGTATAGGCTTTCATTTCGATTAAATTCACATAGGAAGTAATCTGTGCATCTTTGATGACCGGAACAACTACCGGGCATACAGTAGGACCAAAGACAGTCTTGAGTTCTGTCAGGACATTGTAGAAGTTTGCATCTTTGTCATCTGTTTTTGTGATAGCAAACATTGTTGCTTTGTTCATTGCTTTTGCGGCGGCATATGCTTTCTTTGTACCAACACGCACACCGGATTTTGCAGAAACAGTAATCAGGACTGTATCAGCAGCAGCAATACCAGAAAGTTCTTCGCCGGCAAAGTCCAGAATACCGGGGGTATCCAGCAGATTCATCCAGTAGTCACCATACTGAAATCCGGCAAGTGCTGTAGAAATGGAAGCCTTGCGCTTGATTTCTTCAGGGTCAAAGTCACACACAGTTGTGCCTTCGGCGATTTTTCCGTGCCTGTCGGATGCACCTGCACAATAGAGCAGAGCTTCGGCTAATGCAGTTTTACCGGAACTGTGGTGTCCGGTGAGGGCAATGTTTTTGATTTTGTTTGCCTGAATCTGGTTCATAAAAAAATAACGCTCCTTTGTTGTAAAAAATAAAATATAATTATATGCAGTTTCCTGCTAAGTTACAGAGTTGATAAACTAATATTTATTATAGCATTAACAGGAATGTTTTGCAATGCAAAAGAATGAAATTCTACATAATTTATATATTCGCCTCATATCTTTTGTGCATTTTAACCAAAGAATCGATATAAATCCGGAGTTTCAGAAGAATTTGTTTTTTCTTGACAAATCTGCTCGGATATGGTAAAATAAAAAGTAACAAAAATATCTATAATTGTGAGGTAAATTTCTATGAATGATATGTTTTTTTTAATCCGTAATGGTATTGTACTAGGCTACAGAGGATATGATGCAGTTATCACAATTCCGGCAGGTGCAGTTAAAATCGGTGACAATGCATTTCAGAATCATCCGATTATTCAGACAGTCATGATTCCGGACAGCGTGACAGGAATTGGCTTCTATGCGTTCAGAAATTGTAAGCTTCTTAACAGTATTTTCATTCCGGAGAGTGTCAAGAAAATTAACAAAAATGCATTTGATGGCTGTACTGCCCTGAAACTGATTTCTTATCATGGAGTGCAGTTCCATCTGGACGAAAAATCCAGTCTGGAAGAAATCTTCCGCATGATTGATACAGCAGATTTCGCCCTTGCAGAAACATGGGCAACCAGTCAAAGATATAGTGTATTATGGGGCATGTTCTCCCACAATCCGGCAGACAAAGAAATTCTGGCAGTCATAAAGAAAAATTTTGTCAAAATGTTCAAATATCTGATTGATGAAAATGATGCAAAGACTGCCGAAAAAGTTCTGAAAGAAAGCAAGCTTGTCAATAAGCGCAATCTGGAAAGCATTACAAAATATGCAGAAGAAAAACAAGCTTCTGAAATCCTGAATCTTTTGAAAGACTCTCAGGAAGAAAAATAAAAATGCCGACCTGATTCCAGAAGTTCTCTATAACGATAATATTCTTTGCAGCAAATGCCAGCAAGTAAGATGCACAAAATAAGTAATCTGGTATATTTCAAAATTTCCCCTGATTCTTGTCGAATCAGGGGATTTTTGTTATCAGATTATCCGTCCCAGTCCTCCAGAATCTTTCTGAGCGTTTCTTCATCTTCGGCAGAAATGCCGTTTTCCAAAGCTTTTCTGTCTGCTTCTGGCAGAAGCCAGACTTCCAAATCAAGAATCTGATAGGGCGTTTCGCTGTTTTCACGGAACAACGCAGCTTTCCCCTCATATTCTTTCAGGATAAAGCCTACAGGTTTTTTTTCTGCCATAGCGGCTGCTTTTTCTACCCAGATTTCTTTCTGCTGACGCATGGAATTTCCCGCACTCACTACCAGCAGCACCGCAGAAATTGTCATGGAAACTAACAAGATTCCCATCTTGAACTGTGTAGATTCCATCTGTATTCACTCCTTGTTTGTAAATTTCAGTTTCAGTATGCCGCATTGCCGGAAATTTATTCCGGCAAAACTTTTCCTTTTGTGAAAAACGGCAATTTCTGACCCTTTCCCGGTCAGAATGATGAAAATTTCGTGAAAAAAAACTTTTTTTCAAAAAAAGACTTAACAAATCAGGAATTCTGTGCTATAATAAAATTGCATGACTTTTTATAAATAATAAGAAAGGATTTCTGATGCTATGCAAAACCACGAGAACAACAAGAAAAAGCCAAGCCGGAAATGGCGTGTTCTGAAAAAACTCGTCTCCATTCTGCTGACAACGCTGCTTTCGATTTTTCTCATCTGCCTGATTACGGGAACAATCGTAGCCAGTGCCGTGGCAGTCTATGTTCTGGACTTCATGGACGAAGCTTCCACCATCACCCTTGAAGAAATGGAACTGAGCTATAATACCAATATTTACGGCTATGACGAGGAAGGCAATCTGGAAACGCTCTATCAGGTAACGAATCAGGTACAGAGAATTCCGGTCAAGATTGAGCAGATTCCGCAGCATGTTGTAGATGCTTTTGTCTATACCGAAGATGAACGCTTCTACACTCACGACGGTGTAGACTATAAAAACACGATTGCCGCATGTTTGAACATGGTGCTGCACTTTTGGGATTCTGAACGAGGCGGTTCTACCATTACACAGCAGTTAATCAAGAACGTAACCGGAGAAGATACCCGTTCTCCTTCCCGTAAAATCCGGGAAATTTTCCGTGCTATGACACTGGAAAAAAATTATCCGAAAGAAAAAATTATTGAAAACTATCTGAATTATATCGGATTCGGCGGTGAAGCAAACGGCATTGAAATGGCTAGTATCAAGTATTTCGGAAAAGATGTGGAAGATTTGACTGTTGCAGAAGCCAGCGTACTTGCAGCAATCCCACAGTCTCCGGAAGTCATCAATCCCTTTGCAGGCTATCGTGATGACCAGACCGGAGAATGGGTGAATACCGGACGTGCCAGAAACAGAGAACGTCAGGAATATGTTCTCTGGAAAATGTACGACAATGGGGCAATTACCTATGATGAATATCAGGAAGCCCTGAATGAACACATTGTTTATACTGATACAGAAGAATATAAAGAACTGCACCCCGAACTGGAAGCAAAAGATTACGACTACACACAGAAAGCGACTTCATGGGTAGTGGATGCGGCTATTCTCGAAGTGGAAGATTATCTGATGGATACCTATGCCCTTAACAGACAGGAAGCACTTGACAAGCTGAATACTGGCGGTTATCAGATTTATGTCACTATCGACAAGAAAATGCAGGAATATGTAGAAGAAAAATATTTAAGCCTGAGTAATCTCATCAATACCCGGAAATCTGCAAGATACAGAGACAGCAATGCTGATGGTGTACTGGATGACCGTGACGAAGTTGTTTATCCGCAAAGTGCCTTTATTGCAATGAACTATCAGGGCGAAATTCTTGCCTGTGTCGGTGCTGTGGGTGAAAAAACAGGTTCTATTGTATGGAACTATGCCACACAGGAAACCCGTCAGCCGGGTTCTACCATCAAGCCGGTAGCTGGTTACGGATATGGTATTTATACTGACCAGTTCCATTGGGGTTCAAAGCTGAAAGACTCCGGTCTGGATATGCCTGACGGTTCAAGCTGGCCGAAAAACTACAGTACAGACTCTGTTTCCACAAACTGGTCTTATAACGATGTCTGTGTTTATTACGGTCTGATGCGTTCTTTGAATACCATCTCTGCAAGACTGGTGGATTCCCTGACAACAGATTCTGTATTCAAATTTTCTACTGAAAATATGGGTCTGGATTTGGTTGACCTCGACCCGAAGGGCCACACGGACAACAGCATTGCACCGCTGACGGTAGGTGCGCTGACTTATGGTGTTACAATGAAAAATATGGTCAATTCCTATGTTCCATATGGCAATGGCGGAAGATACTACAAAGCGCATATTGTCAGCCGTCTGGAACAGGGCAATCATGAACTTGTCTATGAAAATGACGGTCATCCTCATGAGGCAGTTGACCCGGAAACTGCTTATGTCATGAATCGTATGATGAAAAATGTTGTCTCTGAAAGAGGTACTGCCGGAGATGCTATGCTGAAAAATAAAGAAGTTGTCGGCAAAACTGGTACAACTGAAAACTGGGACGACTTGTGGTTTATCGGTCTGACAGAGGATTTTGTTTCTGGTGTGTGGATTGGTTACAGAGAACGTGAAAAGCTGGATACTTCTATCAGTTCTGCAAAACTTTGGTATAATGTCATCGGCGAATATGCTGATAAACTTGATACAAATGCCAAATATCCGGAATGTGATACCGTTGTGGAAGCCCCCATCTGCTCAAATACTGGTCTGATTGCAGGCACATACTGTCCAAAGGGAGATACCGGTTACTGGAAATCTACAAATGCACCTGTCTGCACAAGCTGCCGCTATTATTCTTCCAGACAGGGAAGAAACTATAATGATGCCAATACAGAAAATGAATATGTGACTGTATCAAGCCATCCTTTTACACTTCCTGAAACAGAAAGCGAGAATTAATTATTATGAACCAGAATATTAAATTTTCTGCCCCGTGTCATTTCGGACTGGAAAAAATTCTCCGGTTTGAAGTGACCCGCATCGGCGGGGAAAATATTACCGTACAGGACGGGCGTGTCAGCTGGGAGGGCGATTGCAATACGCTTGCAAAAGCAAATCTGAATTTATCCGTTGCTGAACGTGTACAGATTCTCTTAGCAGAATATCATGCCGAAACATTTGAAGAATTATTCGATGGTATGGAAAAAGCCCCGCTTGAAAGATTTATCGGGAAAGAAGATGCTTTTCCAGTAAAGGGACATTCTTTGAATTCAAAGCTGACTAGTATTCCGGCTTGTCAGAAAATTCTGAAAAAAGCCGCTGTCAAGCGGTTGCAGAAAGCCTACAGAACTTCCGAATTTCTGCCGGAAACAGGCAGTCTGCATCAGTTGCAGTTTACTATCCTGAAAAATCAGGTGAGTATCTATTTAGATACTTCCGGGGCTGGACTGCATAAGAGAGGATACCGCCGAAATGCTAATCTTGCGCCGATTCGTGAAACATTAGCCGCTGGAATTCTGGATTTGGCACGGCTGCGGAGCAATATGACGGTCTGTGACCCGTTCTGCGGAAGCGGTACATTCCTGATTGAAGCTGCTCGCCGGGCATGTCACATTGCCCCCGGACTGGACAGAAGATTCATTTCCGAACAATGGGACTGTATTCCTTCAGAAGCATGGCAAAATGCCCGGACAGAAGCTCTTGATATGATTACACATGATGTTGACTTTATCGGCTATGGATTCGATATTGACCCTGAAGCTGTTGCCTTAACGCTTGCGAATGCGAAAAAAGCAGGAGTCGAAAAATATATTCAGGTACAACAGAGAGAGATTTCTGATTTCAAACCTGTTCCGGAAGCAGTAACAGTCTGCAATCCGCCTTACGGAGAGAGAATGCTCGAACTGAATGATGCAAGAAGAGTTTACCGGAATATGGGAAACGTGTTGAATGCGCCGGCATATATTATTTGTGCAGATAACGAATTTGAAGATTATTTCGGCAGAAAAGCTGATAAGCGAAGAAAATTATATAACGGCATGATTCAGTGCCAGTTATATTGTTATTTTAAGTAATAAACAGCCTGAGAAGTTTAGGACTTCTCAGGCTGTTTTTTTGTTTAATACGGAGAATTCTGATTATCATCATGAGGATTTTTATCCAGATTTACACGATGATTCTGTGAATCATTCTGATAGGGATTCTGCGGAGTATCGTAAGAATTTGAATTCTGATAAGGATTCTGCGGAGTATCGTAAGGATTTGGATTCTGATAGGGATTCTGCGGAGTATTGTAGGGATTTGGAGTCTGATAAGGGCTCTGCGGAGCATCGTAGGAATTTGGATTCTGATAAGGGCTCTGCGGAGCATCGTAGGAATTTGGAGTCTGATAGGGATTTTGCGACGCATCATAAGGATTCTGATTCTGCGGATAGCCATTACCATAACCGCCAAAACCACCATAATTTCCAGTCAGTTCTTCTTCAGAAGTGAAATTCATAGCAATCATTTTTGCCCTCATGCATGCATAAAATTCCGCCATAGTCGCTTCATAATAGGGAGTGACAAACATAGCACCGATATAACATGCAATCAGTCCCAGAATATACCAGCCTATAAATGATAACTGAAGTTCAAAACATTTCATTTTTTCGCCGTACATCGTCTGTTTGGAAAGTTCCAATGCACGTTTCTTGTCTAAATTCGGATTTTCTGCCAGAAGATACGGTACAAGAAAATATTCATATGCCTTGATAATGCCCGGAATATAAAGCAGTAATGACCAGAGAAAAATTTCAAGATAACGCTGGAACATTACTTTTACTGTCGGCATATAGCGACCGCCCTGAAATGACCAGAATAAATTGCCAAAATCAGAATTGCCGTTCCGTGCCTGATAGAAATATCTGCATTTTCCAGTCTCCAGAATACTGGTAATAAATGCCATCACAGCAATGCTCAATGCCCATGTAAGCAGATACCATAGCCAGAATACCGGTTCTGTAATATCCTGCGCAATTTCTGTCATATCAGAAACACCCCATATTACCCCCAGAACCATGGTAGAAGCAAAGGATGCCGCATAAGCTGCCCCACCAGATACACAGCCCATAATAATCAGCAGTCCGAATCCCGTCCAGTAATAGGGTTTCATACCGTTTTTTGCATTTTGTTTCAGCAAAGCAGAAGTCCACATAATAAAATACCTCCTGAATTATCATTTTGAATAATTCTATTGTAAACTATATTTACATTTTTGTCAAGAGATTTCCTGTAAATTCGCATAAAAAAACAATATTCTCTATTTTAAAGACCGTATTTTGTGCAGAATGGAAAATGCATTGCTCGCCTTTTGAATATTTATGCAAAATAAAAAAATCTATTGACAAAATTCAGAAAATATGTTATACTAAAAATGTTAGAATTCGCAGGGGGTAACTAGAATTTTCTCCCCTGTGTGAATTGAAATAGGAGGAATTTTTATTATGGCATTAGTTTCTGCGAAAGAAATGCTGAACAAGGCAAGAGCCGGCAAATATGCTGTCGGACAGTTCAACATCAACAACCTCGAATGGACAAAGGCTATCCTGCTTACAGCTCAGGAACTCCAGTCTCCGGTTATCCTCGGTGTATCTGAAGGCGCAGGCAAGTACATGTGCGGTTACAAGACTGTTGTCGGCATGGTAAAAGGTATGATTGAAGAACTGCATATTACAGTTCCGGTTGCTCTGCATCTCGACCATGGTACATTTGAAGGCGCACAGAAGTGCATTCTGGCTGGTTTCTCTTCTATTATGTTTGATGGCTCTCATCTGCCGTTTGAAGAAAACGTAGAAAAGACAACAATTCTCAAGAATACCTGTGATGTTCTGGGTATCTCCCTCGAAGCAGAAGTCGGTGCAATCGGCGGCGAAGAAGACGGCGTTATCGGTAAGGGCGAATGCGCTGACCCCGAAGAATGCAAGACTGTTGCTGACCTCGGTGTAACTATGCTCGCTGCTGGTATCGGCAATATTCATGGCGCATACCCCGAAAACTGGGAAGGTCTGAGCTTTGAAACTCTCGATGCTATTAACAAGAGAGTCAACGAAGGCAGAGAAACTCCCATGCCTCTGGTACTGCACGGCGGTACAGGTATCCCGGACGACCAGATTAAAAAGGCTATCTCTCTCGGCGTTGCAAAAATCAACGTGAATACAGAGTGCCAGTGGGCTTTCCAGGAAGCTACCAGAAAATACATCGAAGAAGGCAAGGATAAGCAGGGTAAAGGTTTCGACCCCAGAAAACTGCTCGCTCCCGGCTTTGAAGCAATCAAGGCAAAGGTAAAAGAAAAAATGGAACTGTTCGGTTCTGTTGGTAAGGCTAACGACTAATTTTTACCATTGTTTTTGTATGATTTTACAAGAATCTCCTGCTGTGTGGAAAACAGCAGGAGATTTTCTTGAATTATTTTCCCCACCCTTGACAAATGTGCTGAAATGTGTTATAGTTAAGTAAGCTTGCAGAATGATTAATTTAAAGAAGGGATTTTTATTATGAATCATAATATACCGAATCAGAAAGAAACAAATAGAGCAGCCGACAGCAAAAAATTTTTCCTGCCGCTGACTGTTTCTGCGCTGGCGGTAGCTGTGGCAGGGGGATGCCTGATTGCTTGCTTGAATCATACAGAATCTTCTGTAACGAAACTGGAACAGGAAACTTCCGAAACTGTGGCAGAATCTAGAATTGTGGAAACTAATCTGCCGGCGGCAGCTTCTGTACAGACAGAAATTTCGGATATGATTTCAGAACCTATAAAAGAAACTGTTCCAGAATCTATTCCGGAAATCATTACGGAACAGGAAGTTATAAATTCCGAATCCGTTTCTGAAGAAATTACCGTTTCTGAAACAGAGCCAGAAACAACAGAAACACTTTCTGCTTCTGAACAGGAAACCCCGATGACAGATGAAATTTATACAGAATCAGAAAGCACTACTACTGTTACTACACCAGAACATACTTCAGTTGTTTCTGCTTCCGTAGAAGAAACGACAGAAGCTGTACCAGAAACTTCTGTACAGGAAAGTGTTAAAAATTATCGTGAGGTTTTGGAACATATTTTTCAGTATCGCAGTTTTCAGGATGATGTGTTTGAAGTACTGAATGAATCAGATATTTCGGAAAATGAATTTACTGTTTATGATATTGATAATGACGGAAAAGATGAACTGATTGTGCGGTGGTCAAATACTGCTGTCTCTTCTGTGACGGCTGTTATATATGGTTTTGATGATGAGGGAAATATTTATCGGAAGCTTAAAACAACTCCATATCTGCGTTTTTACAGTAATGGGATAATTGAAGCCAGTGCTTTGCACAGTTCCGGCATTTCCGGAAATTTTTGGGCATATAGTCTGTATGATTATGATACTGTTTCCGGATATTATCATGAGGCTGGTTATGTAGATGCATGGAATCGGGAAGCTATGGAAGACAATGAATATGAACAGGAATTTCCGGCTTATGCAGATGTCAGCGGCAGTGGTTTCGTTTATTTTATTTATCCTCCCGGAACAGATGCGTCGGCATTTGTTGCTGACCCTTTGGATTTTACCGAATATCAGACATGGCATACTTCTTATATCGGTGCAGCAACTGAATTAAATCTGCCCTTCCGAAAACTGACAGAAGCAAATATTGCTGAAGTAGAATAATGTGATTTAATACAGAATTGTATTGTGTAAAAAGAAAATAAAAGCCTGAGAAATTCTGACTTCTCAGGCTTTTCCTTTATTCCGGAAGTACGTCTTCAACAACCGCTGCTGGTTCTGCCGGAATCGTTTCCGGAATCACTGCCTGTTCTGCGGCAGTCTCCGACGGTATCGTTTCTGTAATAACCGGAACTGTTGTTTCTGGCATTGCCGGAACAGTCGTTTCTGATGGTATCCCAGTTTGCTGTGTAAAGCTGTCGAACGAAATCAGCAGATGATAGCACGGCAGAGAAAATTCTGCTGGAATGCCGGTATCTGTAAAGGTCAGTGTATAACTGCCTTCTTCAATTGCCCCTTCACAGATGATTTTATTTTCATCAGCTTTTCCGGTCAAATCCGGAGACAATGCCATATCATCAATAATATTCATCAAATCTTCTAATTCTGTACGGATTGCCTGTGCTGACTGCGGAACGGAAAACTCCAGTCCTTTGTAAGAAGCCTTGACTTCATCATCCAGAAAATCAAGCTGGACTCCGGCAAGTGTCGGCGGCTCGCTGAATACGACACACCATGCATCTGTGCCATACCGGGTCAAAGTTGCCTTGCTTTCCGATTCAGCACTTGTAATGCTGATTTCTGCTGTAAATCCACCCGTCATGGGATTGGCAATCTTTCCGGGTGCAGTCTGAACGACAGTACATCCTGTACTGAACAGCAGCGCATTCAGGCTGACAACTGCAAAAATACGCTTCATATGCTTGACATAATACATAGAAATCATCACCTCAGAAAATAATTCTGTTGCCGTTCCTGTATTTTTGCAGATAATTATAATTATAAAATATCCTGTAATGAACGAATCAAATCCTGCGGAAGCAGACAGCGATAGGGCAAATGTTCTGCGGCGGCATCTCCTGCGGCGGCATGAACTGTCACTGCTGTGCAAGCTGCTGTATACAGAGAAAGCCCTTGTCCGGCGAAAGCTGCTGTGATTCCGGCGAGAACATCACCACTTCCGGCACGAGCCATACCCGGATTTCCCAGATTGCAGACGGCGGTTTTTGTTCCGTCTGTAATGATTGTTCCTGCACCTTTCAGAATGACTACAGATTTTGTCAGTTCTGCCAGTCTGTGCGCTGCCGAAAATCTGTCTTTCTGAATTTCAGAAATTTCACAGTGCAGAAGTCTTGCAGCTTCTCCGGCATGAGGGGTGAGGATAGTTCGTCCTTCCGGTATTAATTCTATGCAGTCTGATATACAGTTAAGACCATCTGCATCCAAAATAATGGGACAGGAACTTTCCGAAAATAAAAATTTTATCAGATTTTTTGTCGAATCTGTCACCCCCATGCCACAGCCAAGGAGTAAGGCGGTTTTATTTTTTAATGCCTGTGATAACATTTCATGGTTTTCAGCATTCAGAAAGAAGCCGTCCTTGTCTGTCTGTAACGGCAGACACATCACTTCCGGCAGAGTGACAGAAATTGCTGTGAGTGCCTGCTCTGCAGAAGCACATGTCAAAAGTCCTGTACCGCTCCGCATAGCCGCTGTGATGGCTAATATGCAAGCCCCTCTCATCCGGACACTTCCGGCGACTGTCAGTATATGCCCGAACTGATTTTTATAAGCATCTCTGCTGCGACAGGGCAGATGATTCAGTACTTCCGGAAGTGTCAGCCTGTGAACAGTTTCGATTTCCTGAAATGCGCTTTCCGGAACGCCGATATCAGCAACATGAATTTCACCACAAAATTTTCTGAGCGGATACTGACTCATGCCGAGCTTTTCTGCACCGAATGTCACAGTATCATAAGCATCAAATGTGCCGGGGCTGACTGTTCCTGTTGTGCCGTTTCCGCCGCTGGGGATATCACAGGCAACCCGGATTTGTTCTTCATGACCACTGAACAGTTTCTGAATTTTCTCCGGAAGTTCGCCACGAAAGCCTGTGCCGAAAATGCCGTCTATTAAAACTTCGGCATTTTCCAGAAAGCTGTCCGGTTCAGATTTTATCATAATTCCGGCTTTTATGGCTCTGTTACGGGCATTCTGTGAAATTTTCGTTTTCGGTTCTCCCATCGGTGCAAGAATTTCAATCCGCTTGTGATAAAAATTCAGATAATAGGCGGCAACGTAACAATCTCCGCCGTTATTGCCATTCCCTGCCAGAAACAGAAAACTTTCACAGTCGCCATAATTTTGTATTAGGAAATCAGCAAGCGCATGTCCGGCACGTTCCATCATCTCAGAATAAGATACACCGGATACATCAGTTAATTTTTCAAGAATCTGCATTTGTTTTGGAGTTACTAACATAAAATATCATTCCTTTCTGATTCAGAACAAGCCCTTTCTGATAAGAAAGGGCTTAATTTCAGTGTTTGTTCAGTTTGCTTTTCAGTTCTCTGGAAAGAAATGGTTCAAGAGCTTCCCGGAAATTGGAATCCGGATTGAAGTATAGGCAGCATTTGCCATAGTCCGGATGCTCGAATTCAGCATAGTATTCTTCTGCGTCATCATTTTCTCCCATAAGCGAAAAGCCTAATGCTGAAAATGTTGTCACAGAAGTATCTGTTTGTTCTTCTTCAGGGCAAGTGCCTGCTTTTCCGTAAACGGTAAAAGCCTTGACCTCAATGCTCAGAAGCTGTTTTCTTTTTGACTGTCCGAGAATCTTGTCAATATCGAGCGTGCCGTTGGTACAGGAATATTCATATTCCACATTGAGCATTTTCAGAAAATACCAAGCTCCCCAGATGGCACAGACCGGCAGAATGATTGCCAGTGCAAAGCCCATCGCCACCAGAACCAGCGCAATCACCGTAACTGTGACGGCAAGCACTATCACACATGCCCGTTTCATGGTATCTTTCGTAGAATCTTCTTTTTTGACAAGCTGTTCAGCAAATTTATCCATGCAGAATGCCCCCGGATGATAAGAATTTCCCCGAATTTTAAGAGGGGATATTCTTATTTTAGCACATTTTGCCGAAAATAGCAAGTGTTTCTGAAAAATTTAAAAACTCTGCATGATGTCGCTGACTTCTTTTCGTTTCGGAGCGTTCGGAGTTTCGTCTGCATAGCCGAGTGCAATCAGGGCGGAAATGCTTTCTGTTTCTGGAATATTCAGGATAGTTCTGATTTTTTCTTCATCAAAAATACCCATGATGAGCGTTCCGAAACCTCTGTCATAAGCAGTCAGGCAAAACGTCTGACAAGCAATGCCAGCATCAAATGACTGCCAGTGTGTGCCTTTGGAAGTTGTGAAAGTGCCGTCCGGATTATAGCCGGAAATGCCGTCCACAGTTGTCTGGACTACCAGAGCAGGCGCACCCTGAATATTCAGTTTGTTTTTGGAAAAATCACATGTGCCTTTTTCAGCAATCTGATTTTTCAGTTCCGGATTCAGGATGACATAGAATCTTGCTGTCTGAGAATTTTTCCATGTCGGTGCAAATCTTGTCAGTTCGATAATTTTTTCGATTTCTTCTTTTGTGACAGGTTTGTCAGAATATTTTCTGATGCTTCTTCTGCCTTTGAGTGCTTCTGTAAATTCCATGATAAAAATCCTCCTAGAATATTAATTTTTTCATTTCTGATTCTTGTTTCAGAATTTTCTGTGCCAATCTGATTTGATTCCGTGTCCGGATAAGGTTCTGTTCCGGGTAACTGGTTTTAAAATAGAGATTCCCTTGCAGATAGTCTGTCAGGTATCGGACGGCTAATTCAACCGTCACTGAAAATACTGACGGAATCAGCAGCTCTCTTTCTTTCGGAGTATAGTCTGTCTGAGAGAGCCAGCCAGAAGAAAAGGCTTTAAATTTCGTCATATTCATGCCCACTTTTGACAAATCCGGTTCAGAAGAACTGGTATCTGATGCGAATGAACGCACAGCATCACCGAAATCATAAACTGCCATTCCGGGCATGATGGTGTCCCAGTCAATTACGGCGGACGGCTGCCCTGTTTCGGAATCAAACAGCAGATTGCTGCATTTCATGTCGTTATGTGTAACCCGTAAAGGTATCTGGTTTTTCTGATACACATCGCAGACATAACAGGCTTGTTCCTGCCATTCTTTCAGGATTCTGAATTCCGGCAGGTCAGAATGCAGAGAAAGCAGTTTCTGAAAGTAAACTCTTGTATGATGAAAATCAGGAATAACCTGTTTCAGCATTCCGGCATTCATGCCAGAAACCTCTTTCTGAAATCTGCCGAATGCTTCACCGGCTTTCTGTACCTGATACAGATTTTCACAGGATTTCAGGCTTCTTCCGCTGACAGCATCCATCACTCGCCAGCCCTGAAAAAAATAACTGCCGGAAGGTGTCTGATAAAAATGCAAAATTTTTCGTTCCGGAAAATGAAAATGCAGATATTCCGCAGTTCTGCGGATATTCTGCATCACATCTTCCGGATTTCGGAAAACATGTGTGTTCATCTGCTGAAAAATATAATTTTTCCCGGTATTCAGATGAACCAGACAAGTAATATGAATACTGCCCTCTGTGAGAAGATGAAAATCCATGATTTCCCCTTGCAGCCGGAATGCTCTCTGGACAGATAATAAAATTTCTTTCATAATAATTTTACTTTATGATAAATAATATGCATTTTTGGATTTGTCAGCACAGTGCCATCACGGTGATAATGACCGGAATACCACTGTGTATAGGTCATCTTCTGATTGATTTCTTCAAAAAAATCAGTCAGTGCATTATCTGGATAGATGCTGTTGTCGCCGAATAACTGATGCTGTACACTCGTTGGCAGACAGTGTGTAATGACATAATCAACCTGCATGCGATGTCCAAGCAGATTTGCTCTTGCTTCACGCATTTCCTTTTCAGAAGGGATTTCCTGCGGCCACCAGCTAATGCCCTGAATGCGAAATTGTTTGTCATAGCTTTCTGCTCCCCCCATCGTGAAAAAGCTTTTTCCGTCAATTTCGTATACCTGACCACGCATGAGCTGTATGACACTTTGTGAAATCCGCCGGATTTTTCCGCCGTGCCAGTTTTCGACAGGATAGAGCAGCTCCAGAAGGTCAAAATTTTCATGGTTGCCGTCAATAAACAGTGTTGTGAATGGTCTGTCTTCCAGCCATTGCTGAAGCTGTATTTCTTCTACCGAACTATCCCAGATAAGTCCGAAATCTCCGGCAATAATTAAATAATCTTCTTTTGTCATCATGTCAAATAATTCTTGATGTGCTGTTGAAAGGCGTTCAATATCTTCCACACTTCGCAAACCATGAATATCGCCTGTGACTAAAAACATAATGTATGACCTCCTCCCTGATTTATTTTACCATTTTATCCAGTTCATGTCAAGCGATTTTGAAAAAAATTGTGCAGAATATTCAGCTTATGACAGAAAAACCCTCTCAGATACAGTACCAAGAGGGTTTTTGTCATGTAAAACAAGTTTCTGCTTACTGAATCTGATACATACGGTTGCCGCCGTCACGCTTTGCGGCGTGAAGTGCAGAGTCCATCTTCATCAGAAGAGTATTTACATCTAAATTGTCACTGGGAAGATAGTGATACAGGCTGGAGGAAACTGTTGTCTGGACAGGAATATTTGCCACAAGTGTCGGCTGACCAATACCCTGACGAATCTGTTCGGAAAGCTGCTGTGCCTGAAGGTCAGATACATGTTCATAGAATACCATGCAGAATTCATTGCCGGTGATATTGAACATTTCGGCATATTCGGAATATTCTGATTTCAGTCTTTCTGCAATAGTGGCAAGATATTCATCGCCGAATTCATAGCCGTACATGTCGTTAATCATGCGGAAGTTGTCAATATCAAATACTGCAATATTGAACTGGGCGTTGCCAATAAGCTGGGAAAGGCTTTCATCAAGGGCGTATCTGTTTTTCATACCAGTCAGAATGTTAGTCATAGCAGAGTCCATGAGCTTCTTTCTGGATTTTGTCAGACGGTTGCTGGCTTCGGTAATTTCCTGCTGCTTCTGACGCATTTCCAGAATAGAGTTAATCTGATTACGTCCAACAAAAAACAGGAAGATGACAGTAAAGACAAGCAGGATTAACAGGGAAGTCTGCGCCCAGCCACGGATACTTGCTGCCTGATGGTCAAGTTCTTCACCTACTTTAGTACCGATTTCAACAGTTGCCTGAAGCATTTCGGCAGCAGTAACCTGAAGCGTTGCAAGTTCCTGGTTATAGATATTCATACCATCTTCATGGGTCAGTGTGCCAAGCTCGGCATTGACATCGTTGATTTTTCTTCTGTAAGCAGAGATTGCATATTCTGCATGAGTGAATCGTCTTTTCAGGTCATCGGATTTGTTTTCATTTTCTCTTTTATAGTCTGCAATGCCTTTGTCAATATTCTCAAAGTCACTCTTAATATTTTCGACAACTTCCTGAGAAACTCGCTGGATTTCAGGAGTATCCAGAGATGCTACCAGCAGGAGAACGTTTTCGTTCACATTATTAAAATTTGATTGGATTGAAGAAATTGTCTGTACAGATTCCAGATTGCTTTGCATAGTATTGCGGACATTTCTGTAAACTCTGTCCTGTACTATCATGTTAATCAAAGTGACAATCACAATTACCATACCTACAATACCGTACATACGGCTTACACGTCTGATTTCCTTGTCTCGCCTCAGATTCAAGTCAAAGGCTCTTCCTTTTTTTGCCATTCAAAAAAACTCCTCTCTGATGAATTAATTATTGATAAGGAACTGAATATCATCATCATTGATATTATCAGTTGTGACCAGTACTACACCGGTATCTACCAAAGAAGGAACTGGTTCACCCTTTGCAAGGTCAATTGCATATCTGACACCAAGATAACCCATATTGTAGGGATTCTGAACCAGTGTTGCATTCAGAATGCCTTTGTTTAAATAAACATCAGCCGAAACGCCGTCAATATCAAAATAGTCAAATCCAATAACATGAACTTCACCCTGTTTGATAGTGCCGTTTTCAATCAGTTCTGAGACGGCTTCACAAGCACCGGCAGTGCCTTTGCTGTTGGTAGCAAAAATCAGGTCAACATTTTCTTCTGTAATCAGTTTCATAGCCTGTTCTTTAGAAACATCAGGTTTGCTTTCACCATCAAGCTGTTTTACAATTTTTATTTCAGAGTAAGACTGCGGTTTTGACTTTTGTGTTTCTTCGGTTTTGGCAGAATCACCATTTTTTGTGGTTTCCTGTTTCAGGGAGTTATTCTGTTTTGAACCAGCACCGGCAGCAAATCCCGGAGGAGTGCCAGGAACTTTACCAGAAAGTTGATTTGTAAATCCTTCGCACCGCTGGGAAGCAGTTGTTGCATTGCCGTGATAGATGATACCAATATTGCCTTCATTATTCAGCAGTTCAGCAGCATATCTTGCAGCACTTTCACCAGCATTGACATTCATTGTGCCGATATAGGATTTTCGCTCTTCATAATTTACATCAGAATCGATAGTGATAATAGGAATTCCGGCATCAGTAGCAGAAGTAAGGACTTCTTTTTCAGCATCCGGGTCACAGGCAGCAAGGACAATGGCATCTGCTTTCTGTGAGATAGCTTCTTTAATCAATGCAATTTGTTTCTCAGCAGATTCTTCGTCAGGACCTGTGTAAGTAATATTCACACTGTCTCCAAATTCAGCTTTAATGTCATTGCAGGCTTTTTCTACTGGTTTCCAGTAAGTGGATGATGTATTTTTGATAATGACACTGATATTATAAGTTTCTTCTGTTGTATTGGCAGATTTTTGGCATCCTGTCATTGGCAGCACAGCGCAGACAAGAAACCCGGCAAGAGCTGATTTTAATATTCTGGATTTTTTTCTTATCATTCAAAAATTCCTCCTTGGGCTAAATTGATAATCGTCTCTTTGTTATTTTATTGTTGGATTTATCAGAAAACGAATATCTTCATTATTCAGATTATCCTTTGTCACAAGTGTAACACTGGTAATCAGTTCCGGCAGAAGCAAATCAGTATCTTCCTTGATGGCAGAATCGGCATATTTTACGCCAAGATATCCCATATTATAGGGATTCTGCACGATTGTGCCGGAAAGCGTACCATCTTCAATATAAGCCACTTCTTTATCAGAAGCATTAAAGCCGATTACTTTTATTTTTCCAGTTTTTCCGGCTTCTGCAATTGCATCACAGATACCAGTTGTACTGTTTTCATTTGTGCCATAAATCAGCTTGACATCGGGATTTTCTTTCAGGATTGCCGCAGTCTGGAGCTTTGCAGTTTCCAGGTCATTATCGCAGTATTTTACAGCAACAATATGGTATTTGTCATCTGTAATCTGTGCCGATTTTTGTGTACCATCTCCGGCATCTATCTGTACTTCTTTCTGCATTTTTTCCAGTTCAAGTTCTTCTTTAAAGCCCTTGATACGTTCTGTGGCAGTCTGGGATTTTTCTACATGTCCGATAATGGCGATATTACCGCCTTCCGGCAACTGTACTTTGACTTCACGGGCAGCAACTGCCCCTGCCGAAACATTGTCCGAACCAATATAAGAAAGTCTGCCGTCATAGCTGACATCTGAATCAATGGTAATCACAGGTATTCCTTTAGCAACAGCGTTATCCAGTGATACATTCAAACCATCTACATCATTAGGTGCAATAATAATTGCTTTCACACCACTGTCAACAGCTTCCTCTACCATTTTTATCTGGTCATTCAGCATAGTATCATTTGCTGTTGCTTGATAATTAATTGTGTAGTTCAGTTCATTGCCTCCATCTTCTGCACCGCTTTTGACGGCTTCCCAGAATTGTACCCCTTGTGCTTTACAGATAACAGCAATTTCGCCGCCTTCTGTACTGGAAGCCGAACCCTGTGAACAGCCTGTCAGACATAAAGAAAGTGTCAGTGCAGTTAATGCAGTATACCAGATTTTATGATAATATTTTTTACGTTGCATATCAAAAATCCTCCTCTCTTGAAAAATAAAATTCCACACTTTTTTTGCCGTGCAGTCATATTCATTTTTTATTATAGCATATTTCTTTCAGAAATACAAGTGCTAAATATGACGAAAATAAAACAGAATTTCTGTCTATTTTTCCCCGTCCGCTTTCCGGGAAAAATTTCTTTGGTGCGATATGCAATATTTTAGTTCTGAATTTTTGTGAGAAACGGAAAAATTCAGAAAAAGAATCCAGAATCTATTGACAATTCGGTGAACACATGTTATAATTTTAATAAATGTGTATTAAATATACAGCG
>AUXO011651476.1_pt1 | contig 19142 bp, 30 predicted proteins | sample 768731 | NCBI WGS metagenome assembly AUXO01 (sample SAMN02715735, study PRJNA202380) | gut metagenome | biome: sheep rumen | host: Ovis aries | place: New Zealand: Palmerston North
TTTATTACTAGGCCAGATGGAACTAAAATAAAAGTTTATAAAAAACAAAATGGAGATATAGGGCTTTTTAATGATCCAAATGATCCAGAAAGTCCTAAAGATCCAGAACAAACTCCAGGAACTCCACAAACTCCAGAAAAACAAGAAACTCCAGGAGATCCAGAGAAAAACTATAATATTCCAACTGCAAATAGAAAATATAATCTTGAAAGATTATAGGAATTTGTTGGAGGATTTAGGAAGTATGTACCAAATCTTTTATCTGCTGGACGATTAGCTGGTAATTTACTAAATAATAATAGAGTATATAATGAAGCTTTAAAAGGTGTAAGACCTGATTTAAAACAAACTTATTATACTCACAGATAGGTAGTTGGTGATGAGGCTACTAAACAAGCATATTATAGAAGAGCTGCTGAAGGACAAACTAAAGCAGGAAGACCATTTACATCTGATGCTGACAGACAAATGGCTTATCAATTTGAAGCTAAACGAGTTGGTGATGAATTAAGAGCACAAGGTGATTTAGCTGATAATCAAGAAATTCGTAGAACTTCTGATGAATCAAATCAACATCAATGGGCTAATATTTAGAGAGCTACAGAAGTAGCTAATGCTAATACTGCTTCTATTAATGCTGCAAATGCTTTAAGACATAATTTGTTAGCACAAAAACACTCTGCTAACTGGACTTCTTGGGATAATTATCTTAAAGAAATTGAGTATAGACAAAGACAGAAAGCTGAAGAAAGAGAAGCTTTAGCTAAACAAATTTGGATGCTCGATGAAGAAAACAGATTAGAAACTGATGAAGATTATAATAGACTTCTTAAAGAAGCTGATGATGCCTTAAAATCTGGGGATGCTAAAAAAATATCCGATGCTAAAAAGAATCTTAGAATATTTAAAAGAAACCGTACTTTAGATATGTATAGACGTATGTATAACGGTTTTGATATAGATTATGCTAAGGATGGTATTAAACTCACATATAAAAAGAAAGATGATTTATTATATAAATCTACCAAAGATGCGGTTGAACATTTTAGAAAAATGTCTAAAATGTCATCTGATGCTCAAAATAGGCGTAAGCCTAAAATCGAAAGACTTGCCCCTCACCCCAAAGGAAGTACTAGAAAATACTAGTAGGGTGGACTTGCCCCCTTTACAGTATATACTCCAGTGGCTCTTGGTGGAGAAAGGTCTACCAGTTCGAGTAGTGCGGGAGGAAGTTCAAGTAGCTCGAAAAAAAGTGAAGAAGGCAAGGATGCATTAGACATGATTAAGGAACTTTTTAAACAAGTTGCTTAGCATGGCGGACTTTAGTCTGACGTAAATGTATTATATAAACAAATGAGTGATTTTCTGGCTAGAGCTGATATGTTTGGAGATTCTATGGATACTCAAGATGTAGCCAGTATGTATCTTAGTACTATGCTTAAACTGAATAATATATCTTCCGAGAAAGCTAGATATGATTAGGCTAAAACTCTAGCTACACAAAATGAAGCATTAGGAGAATTTGCTGTAACATCTGATGGACGATATATAGTTCAGGATAAAAATAATAATGGAACCATTACTGCTACAAGTATTGCTAGTTTTAAAGAAATGTAGAAAAATGGATTAGTTCCTTTAACAAATTAGCAGTTACTTGATTTACGAGAATATACTCCTGGACTAGCTTTCGATTATTCAATATTTCAACACGTTTCAAACGGAATTGGAATTTCCAAAATAGGTAGTTATGTTAAAAGTATTCTTCCAGAAATTAAATAGAATATAACAAAATAGGATAAATATATTTCAACTAAATTAACTAATGGTATAAAAGCATTAGAACAAGCTCCCGAAGGAGATTATAAACAAACCATTACTGATAAAAATTAGAAAGAACAAGCAGATTATGCGCTTAATTATATACTTGGAATGCTTCCAATTAATATGAGAGCTATTATTAATATTCATGCTGTAAACTCTGGACAATCAGTTGAGTCTTATCTTGCTTCATTAATTAAGTCTCATACTGGAACTGAATATAGTGAAGAATATACGGCTGTTACAGGAAAAGCCGCTGATAAAGATGGTGTAGATTCCGATAAGATTAGTAGTAATCCACTTTTAGCTATGTAGCGTGAAATTGGAGGTGTTCCTCAAAAGTATAAATTAGTTACTAGAGATTCTAATACTTAGATGTCTGTAAATGGAACAAATTATTCAGTTTTACCTAAGGTTAAAAGTGATATGAGTATTGATTAGATGCTATCAACAAGTGGAATCGATGGAATATTACAAGGAGACAAACGAGGAATAACTTTTGGAGATCAATAGATTGAACCAGAAAATCTTAAAGATATAATGTACTCTAACAGTGGAGATAATATGATAGTTACATTACCTTGTAAAATTGTTAACGGAAGAAAACAAGTAAATTTAGATATAGTAAACTTATATGAAAAAGCTGAACAAGAAGCAATACAGGAAGTTGGAGGAAGAACATCTCCTAAATTTGCAAAGGTTTTAGGAGAAAAATTAAAAGAAGCCAACCTTGATAGTTTGCTTGATAGTAATGGCTATCCTAATAAAAATATGTTTGCTCAATTCTTAGTTGTAGAAGCATATACTACTGATAAGATTAATCTTGATAAAAATTCTAAGTATATTGAGAAGTTATCTAATCCAGACTCTGTAGAAGAAAGAATGTCAAAAGCATTAAGTACTAACGATAAGAAAAACGATTATTCTGTAGATAGTAAAAATCATTGGTATGAAATGTTTTATGATGATATTTATAGAGGAAGTATATTTATTCCTTTAAATAATAATGCAAATGCTGCAATGAATAGTTGGGGAACTTCCTTAAAGATAGAATAGTCTGAAGATTTAGAAGAGTTATTCTATAACTATAATAAATCTGCTAACTATAATAAAAATAATTCGTATTAAATATGAAATAGAATGATTGGATAATAGCAAATATAAATAATCCAGATTTTACCACTGCTGATTTTAAAAATATAGGAGGATTATCATTACAAAACACTCAATTGTTACCTATTGATATGTATTTAAAAAATGAAAAGGTAACTAATAGTGATTTATTTAAAGATGATTCTGGAGAATTTGATAAAAATAAATTTAAAGATTATTATAATAAACAAGCAGAACGATTTGGTAATTTTTAGGAAGATAGTAATTTAGATAATTACGAGTATGGTTTCTGGGATATTTTCCAGAAACCAAATTCTCGTGTTAGAAATCCTCAATTTAGTATTGATAAAGTATCTAATCCTACACACCAATCTATGGGTGTTATAGGTCCAAACTTGCAGGGAGAAAGAACTAAAAGTGATTTTGAGCTTGCAGAAAAATAGAAAATATTTGATTGGAAAGATGGAAAATTTACTGATAAATCTCCAGAGGATTTTACATTGTTTGGAAATCCAATAAATTTTGTAAAAAATTTATTTTTAGAGCCGCTAGTTTTAGCTAAATATGAGAATGATGTTGATGAATTAAATCCTTTAACTGGTGTAATAGAACATCATGAAAAAGGAGACAATAAACTAAATTCAGAAGGAGAATACTATTTTGAGACATTAGGTGATCGTTCGTTAATTGGAAAAAATGTTTTATCTGTTGGAGATTTACTTACTAAAGAGGATTCTGCTATTAATAAATATGATTTCTTTGATTCAGATGATTTAGAAAAATCAGTAGGCGGTGTAATAACTAAGAATTTAGCAGCTATTGCTCCTATGATTTTTTTAGGTCCGGTTGGAACTTCAATATATGGAGGAATGTTTGTAGCAAGAGAACTTCTTAAAACTCTTCCAATGTTAGAAAGAATTAGTACAATACTATCTGATGAAGATAGTAATGAAAATTCTATGTTAAATACATTAGCCGCATATGGCGAAAAGTTTACTGGAAGTACTTCTGATTATGGAAAATCACATACTTTTTCATTTGAAAATTTTGGTAATTTAATTTCTGATGTAGCTCTTTAGTGGGGACAATAGAAAGCTATAGCAGAAGCTATGGTTAAACTTTCAACTAATAATAGAAATTTAGTAAAATTAGCTGAAGGAAAGGCTTTATCTGAATATTAGAAACAAGCATCTGGAATATTAAATCAAGCATATCAAGGTAAACTTGGATTAGATCAAGCTTAGGAATTAACTGGATTAATGAGTCTTGAAAATATTAAGGATGTAATTTCTTCAGGAAAATGGAAAGAAACTGCAATAGGAAGTAAAGCTATAGAGATGGCTTTTAGTACTGTAAGAGATTCTTACGCTAAAAAACAAAAGTTAGGTTAGGATTTATCATTAATCTATATGTCATTAATTTCTAATACTGATGTATATGATTCTGCCATAGAACATGGTGCTACTAAACAAGAAGCAGCTGCTGTTGCTTTAGGTAGTATAATTGGAATGTTTGGTGTTGATAAATACTTAGGTCTTGGTGAAATGTTTTTTGATGATGCTCAGGCTGCACAAAGAAGATTATATCGTAAAATTTTGAAAGATCATTATGACCAAGATGTAGCTCCTGTAATATCTTCTTTAGCCCAAAGTCAACAAGCAGAAACTAAAGAAGGATTGATGAATTTTATTAAACTAGGAAAAGATAAAATTACAAGTTTTTTAAAAGATTATCATTCTGATATTAAAGATAGAACTTTAGGTTTAGTCGGAAAATCTATTGGTGAAGGTTTAGAAGAAGTTTCTGAAGAATTAGTTACTGATTTAAGTAAATCATTATATCAACTAGCTGGAAAATTTGGTTATGTTTCTCAAACTGATATAGGTGCTTGGGATAATTCTAGAGAACGTTATTTAATGTCGTTTTTTGGAGGAGCTATTGGTGGTGGAATATTCGGAGGAATAGAAGCTATTAAAAATCCAAAAACCGTTGCAGATAATAACTCTAGAGAAGCGTTATTAACTATCATTAGACAAGAAGGAAGTTCTGGAATAATTAAAGAACTTGATAGAATGAAAAATGAAGGAAAACTCGGATCTAAGGAATTATCTATTAATACATAGGAAATTACTGGAGAAGATGGATCTAAACAAAGAGTTTTTGTTCAAACTGATGAAAATAATATATCACAAAATGATTTTAATTATAATCAAATGAAATCTGCAATTTAGCAGATGGATAAAATAATAAATGCTAATCAATTAAATATTTCAGATGATAAGTTGTTTGAAAGATTAATCACATCTGATATTAGATTAGATTCATTAAAAGATTATCTAAAAGATATTTCTTATATGAGTGGATATTATCAAGACTTTTAGAAATTAGTAAATGATATATATGATAATGAATCTAAAATAGAAGACTTAAGAAATAATACTTCTGATCCTGATAAAAGAAGTGATACTTATGATGAAGACTTATAGAAATTATTATAGAGACGAGAAGAATTAAATAAACAAAAAGAAGAATTTTTTAATAATAAAACATAGAGATATCTCGAGAAAACAATGTTTGCTGTTAATACAGCAATAAGTGGATTGTTTTTACCTGTTACTTTTGAAAATTATGTTCAAAAAGAATATGGCAAACCTTTAAGATTTTTATCTGAAGAAGATAAAAAATCTGCTAAAGAAAAATACGATGAATGGGTAAAAACTAAAAAAATGGATGACTTGGATAAAGCTTTTGAATCCTTTAAAGAAATGTATAAAAAAGTCCTACCTGTATTACAAGAACTTAGTTCAGCTGATATAGAAGGATGGGAAAATCTAAGAAAGAAAATTGTAGAAAATTTACCTGATCTTAATTATCCTACTTTTTATGATACACGATTATAGGAAAAACAAGTAAATATTGATGAAACTTTAAAAACCTTAAAAATAATAAAAGGTGAGGAATATGATAAACCTCAAGAAGGTGATCCGAGTAAAACCAATAAAGCTTTTAGACTTCAATTAGAGGAAGATCCAAGTCTGTATTTTGAATTAGTAAAAGATAAAGATTCAGAAACAGGTGAGGAAAACGGAGAATGGTCTATATATTTTAAAACTGGAAATAATAAAGAAAATTATACTGATTTAACAGATGATTAGAAATATAGACTTTTCGAGGCTGCTTCCACAATAATTCCAGAAAGAGGAAAGATTTCTACATGGGGTTCTTTGACTAGAGGTGGAGTTAGTGGAATTAATAGATTTGGACAATTCAGAGGATTTAAAAAGGTTGGAGAAAGAAATGTTACCTTATAGTCTGGATAGAGATAGGTTAATATTGAATTTGATAGATCAGTAATTCCAACTTTAGAAAAACTTAAATCTGAAAAGTCAATAGAAGTCAAATTACCTATTATTAGAAATTAGAGTGGTGAAAATTAGGATGTTGTTCTAAATTATTCTATAAATGATGATGAAGATATAACAATAGATTTATCTAATAATAATGAAGCTTTTCTAATTTCAAAACAAATAATTCCAGAAGGTTCTAGAAATACTAATGAGAATACTGATTTATATTTTGATAACTTAAAAAACTTTGGATAGATTACTAAAATATATAGATAGAATGGAGAGTGGTTTACTGAAGTTTCATTTTCTCCAAATGGAAATGTTGATGGTGAAATAACAGAAACATTTGAAGGATTATTAGCTCCAGAACTTGTACCTGAATCTTTGAGAGGTGATCTAGAATCTGCATTAGTTATTGGAACTACATATAATCCAAAAGAGGAAATAACAATTCCCATATGGCAGAAACAAACTGGAGAAACAGATGAAGAATATGAGAATAGAAATACTCAATTAGAAGGAGAATCTGAGGATGATTTTAAACAAAGGGTTGAAAATAGAAAGAGACTATTACAAGAATAGACTGCAGACTACATAATTTAGTCTATTCAAAACTTACTTGATAATACTACTGCTATAGATTCTAATACATTTAGATATATTATGGCTAATCTTGGAGCTAGAGTAAAAGATATAAAGAAATTATTTATAAATGGGGTATGTAGTGAAAATCCTCAAATGCAATCTAGAATCCAGGATGCCTTAAATATATTAAATGATAATTTAGATAACATTAACGATGTATGGAATTAGATTGAAACTAAAATATTAGAATATGTTAATGAACAATTTGCTAAAAATCTAACATATTCAGAATTAAAAAGAGTTACTAAGTATGATGGATTAAAATATCACGATAAAGGAATTATCTATTTCTAGGATTTAATTAATTTCATTGTTAATGAAACAGACGGACAAATAGATATAGATGATATACGTGAAATGAGCGATGTAGTATATGAACAACACTATTTAGATATTGCAGATTTAGTAATTGATGATTTAGCTGAAGGAAGAGATGGATTTGCAGCAATTGATCTTATTAATATTCAAAGAGCTGTAGATGGTGATGAAGAAGTAAAAGTAAAATTACTCAATGGTTATACTATAACATATACTAATGAATCTGGAGAAACTATTACTACTACTATAGATCCAAATACTGTTTTAAATTCAAAGACTGATAAATTAATACTTCAAGCTATATAGAAAGATATATCTTTAGATTATCCTGTAAATTATAAAATAGGATATTCGGAAGATATATTTAATGAAGAGCTAAAAAAAGTTTAGAAGTATGTTAAAGATAGTTTTGATCACGCAACCGGATAGTTATAGAGAGATTCTAGATATAAAACCTTACTTAATTTATAGAATAAACTACAAGTAAAAGAAAATCCTGCTCTAAAATTAATTGGTGCTATAGCATCTAAATTAGGTGAAAATTTTGGAAATATTGAAAGTACTCTTCAAACTATATATTAGTAGTATGATGGACTCGCAGAAGCTTCAGACTTTACTTTAAGTGAATCACAAATTCAAGCATTAGAAAAAGCTAAACTTTTATTAGATTTTGCAACAGCTTCTATTATTGCATCGTCTGGTGAAGATTCTTATGCTTCTCCGTGGGCTTATAATAAAACAATTAATGAATGGAATAGAGAACATCGTTCAGAAATTGATGGAGAAATTGAAGATCTTCCAGAACTTAATCAAGACTTAGCTAATGTTTCATTAAGTTCTATTTTTCAATATTAGTCTGAAATAGACGCTTGGCTTAAGAAAGCTAGAGGAAATAGAATAAATAAAGTAAAAATGTTTAAAGAATTTGATACTCATTTTGAAAAAGTGAAGTTAAAATTCTTTATGGATAATAGAGAAAAATGGATTACTGAAGATGGAGTAAATTTACTTGAAGGAGTTTAGGAAAAATAGGATCCGAAAGATTAGGTATTAGAATATGAAAGAGCTTTATATAAAAATGTTAAAGAATTAATCAAAGAAGGAAGAAACTCGGAATATATATTTGATGCTTTCAAAGATACTATAAACTGGGAACAAGCAGCTACATAGAAAACTTCTAAATTAGATTTAAATCTAAAAGAATTATCAGATTATGATAAATTCGTTTATATACTTTCAATCATATGTCAAAGTCCTGATAATTTTTATGTTGAATACAAGAAATTTGTAGAACAAAATAAAACTTCAATAGCTCCATTATCATTCTAGAAACATACAATAAGGATAATTAAAGCACACGAAAATAATAAAGAATTATTTAATTAGTTTCTTGGTTTATTTAAAAGAGAGGCTAATTTAGATGATTAGGTTTTATTAGAAAATGCTGTAGTTATAACTGGAATTGGAGGTTCTGGTAAAACATCTGTATGTGCTAAAGCGGTAGTTGGAAAAAACACTTGGGTATGTGGTCCAACAACTACTTAGACAGATGCTCTTAAAGAGTTAGCCCCTGATCTTAAAGATTATACTGTAAGTAAATTATTAAAATTAATATTAGAAGATTAGTATGATGAAACTACTGGAATTAAGAAAGATTTAATTAGTACTAGTGAAGAAAATAGTAAAAACTAGCGTGATGGAGGACGTGCTGATATATCTAAATTAAAAATAAATTCTTTTTCTTCTGCTCCTTCTCATATCATTTTAGATGAGACTACTTTAGTATCAAATGCAGAGCTTTAGGCTATTGCTAAATGGTGTGAAATAAATAATGTACAATTGATACTTGTAGGGGATGAAAATCAGAATGGAAATAGTGATCCTGGAAATAATATTGCAAGAGAAACTACCATTGCTATAAGAACTCCAAAAATGTAGTTATCTTTAAGAGACGGAAATATTTGGAAATATCAGAATCAATAGACTTTAATGAATTTTGAAGATCAGCTAAGAGATACTGATACAGTAGAAGAAACTAGAGTCGTAAGAGATAGACTTATAAATACAGACTTAAAAAAGTTTGGATTAAAATACTATTTTAAAGATGGAACTCTTAGTGGAGATATGATTAGTTCTACTATTACAGATGAACAAATTAATGCTCTGAATGGTTCTGTTAAGTTTGTAGGTTCTATTTCTTCTCCAATATATTAGAAATTAAAAGCTGCTGGAAAAGTAGATAAAGCATATTCATTAAAGGAAATTCAAGGACGAGAAGCTGATTATGTAGTATGTGATATAGACTGGACACAGTTAACTAATTTTAAAGATAATGCCTTTAAACTTCTTGATTTTATGAGAAATTTATATACCGTAATTACTAGAAGTAGACAAGGCTCTATTATAATTGATAATGGATTAAGTTCTGTTATAAAAGAAGGTGGTAGTCCTCAATCTTATTCTACAGATTCTGTTATTATAGATAAAGAATCTATTAAAAATTTTTCTGAATCAGAATTAAGTTGGTTAAATAGTCTAACATTAACTCCAGATGAAGAAATTGCAGAAAAACGTGGAATTGATGATGATACTGTTATAGAACCTATTGATCCACCAGAAGATAATAACAGTGATGAAGAAAATGAAAAAGAAGTAGGAGCAACAGATGATGTTATTCCAGCAAATATTTCAGAATTACCTATTCAGGTTTATACTAATTTTAATTATCTTGGAATAAATAGAACTGATGATGGAGTATGGTATAATGAATCAGATTCTTATAGAGATGTTGGAATTTTTGTTAGACCTGGAACTGAACTATCTGAAAATAAAGATAAGCGTAATTATGCTGATTTATTATTTGATTTAAAATCTTATATTATCTATGATGATGTAGAGGTATATAACGGAACTGCATCTAGTTAGTTAAAAGAACATTTTTCAAAAAAGAATCTTCAAGATGTTAAATATTTTGTAGTTAAAGAAAAAAATAATCTACAAACACATCATTTAATTAGTGAGGAACAAGGACTAACTGAAGCTGCAGAAGGAGAGGAAATAATAACTTTACAAGCACGTCTTAAAAATAAATCCGGAAAAGAATGTATTATTACTTTAGGAGTTCTTCCTAAATCTACTAATCTACATGAAGAGATAACAATTAAAGCTCTTAATAAGAGAATAGAAAAATTAAAGGAAACTTCTGGAAATGAGGATTAGATAAATAAGATTGAAGCTTTAATATCTTAGTTAGAAAATGGTTCTGCTGCTAGAGAATATCAAAAACAGTTAGATGAAATTGGGGAAGAATTAGAAATTAATAAACCTGATTTCACTCAAATCTGTGGACTTTCTAAAATAAGAGGAACGAATGAAAAAGGAGAAACTTCTTATTTTAAAGTAAGACTTTCTGAAATTGGATTAGTTCAAGATGAAAGCGGAAAATTTGTTGTTAGTAATAAATCTAGATTTAGAGCCAGAACTAGTAACTATGTTGTAAGTCCTATATATGCTTTTGTTGATAAAAATAGTCCTGATGATCATAAAGGTAAGCCCTTTATATTTGTAAGTAGTAGAAGAATTTATAAACCTACGGAATTAGCTGATAGATATTAGGAAAACATTGATAACGGACTTCCTCCTACAATTAGAAAAATAATGCTTGATCCAGCAGGAGTTTCATTTGAATCTTTATTTGATAGTAGATACGCTGAAACTTTTGTTAATAAAGGTCTTAATAGTAAATCTTATACATTTCCATTTGACTTATTACCAATGGGAGTAAGAATGTATACAGCTTTACATAATTTTAGAGCAAATCTTAGAAGATTTAATGCTGCTGTAAAAGATACTTTTGGAGATGATTTGGTTACTTTAGAAAAATAGTTAAAAGAAGAATCAAGACTATTTAATTTGTATAAAGAAAATAATAAGCCAGATGATGGAGAAGAATGGGTACCAAATGAAATAGAATTTAGAAATTGGTTACAAAGTAATGAATCAGAGATTTCTGATGGAGTAACTTTAGAGTAGATAAAAAAGATTTGGGATTTTAATGACAATACACTTAAAAACGTTAAACAATTTAGGCTTGGATATAATGAGAGAAATGGTGTTTATGTAAGAAGTATATCTGAAGGATACTATGGAAATTATATAAATCCACAAGTTGCAAAACAATATTTAGGAACTGTAGAGAAGTTATTTGAATTAGTCCTTGATCAAATTATTCCTAAAGGTTCTATCAATCCGAATGATTTAGTAGATTATAGAGTAACTCAAAAAGAATTTGAAAAAATAGAAGGAAGTTGGGTGGATCATATTGATAATGCTAAAAAACTATTATTAAATATTGTTGATACTGATGATGATGGAAATCCTACAGGAGTTGTTCCAATATCTGTTGAACATAAGGATAAAATAAGAGCATTACCTCTATTACTCACAATGATAGCAAAAAATCTTTAGGCTAGACAAAGAATGAGTGATCCAGATAGTGTTTTTGAAGGATATGATAACCCTAAAAATAATTCTCCTTATTTATTAACTTTAGGAGATACTCCAATTTCTTATCTTAAAATTTTAGACGGAGGTCTTGGTGATATTAGAAAAGGAAGAGACATTGAACCAGGAGTAATTGAACCTAAAGAAGGCTAGAAGAATTTTGATTTTAGACTTCTTAATATGTTTAATGTAGCATTTCATGGTACTGTAGCAACTGGAGGAAATGATTTTACTAAATCTGTTTCTGTGTTACATGCAAAAGATGTACTATTTCCTCATGGTATTTATGTTGATCCTATTCTAATGGGAAGAAAAGATAGTAACCGTAAATATAGAGTAATTGCTACTAATGGAAAATATTATTTAACTAATATAGCTCCATCTGGCCCTAAAACTTTTATTACTTTAACTCCAAAAAAGGATGTGAAAGATGATGTAAGAAGTGATTCTAATCTTAATGATGAAGATCCTTTAGCTGAATTACATTAGAATTTAAATTCGATTGTAGGAAAAGAGGTTGATATTACAGGTACTGCTACTACTGCGCAACAATTAGTAGATAAAGCCAATAATATTATTTCTAGTAATTTACAAGAAAAAGATTTCTCTCCTACTGGAAGATTTAATTCTGTAGATGAATTGCTAAATCTTACTGTATCATTAACATTAAATCGAAATGAAACTGTTACTGAAAATAAGTTAAAAGATTTTGATATTATTAAAAATGCTGATACTTTAGTTGAAGTTAAAAAAGATGGAAACGATTATATATTAATAGATCAAAATGGAAAAACTTATACTGTATCATTTAAAAACGGAGCTGTTAAAGTAGTTAAAAATGCTCAAGATGTTTCTGGAGAGTTTAAATGGTCCATTAAGGATGTAATAAAAACATACTCTGATGAATTGGATACACTTGATGAAAAAACTAAAAAAGCTATTGAAAATGCTATAAATAAGAAAACATAGTAGTACGAAACTCCTGATGCATTTAAAAAAGCCTTTGATAATTTCTTAAGAGAATTTTAGAATAAAAATAATTCTGCTTATGAAAAGCTAATGAGTATTATATTAGATACAGATGAAGTAATAAATAACCTAACAAATAATTGTAGAAAATAATATGAGTTGTTTAAAACCTAATTATACTTCTGAAAAAAAGATCAACATTGTCGTTAATTCAGACGACAATGTTGATTCTTTAATAAAGAAGTTTACAGAACCAAGTTGGAGTTTTGCATTATCTAAGGATGAATCTTAGGATTAGGATAATTGGGAAAATTCTATAGAAGAATATCTAAATTCTATAGAAGAGTTTCTAAAAGTAAAAGGTTTTACGCAAGAAACTGTAGATGAAATAAAATCTGGAATAAAAGTACAGCTGTTAACTAATTCTATAGAAATTAGCGAAAGTGAAGATAATGAAGCTGAAATTCCTGATGCAGAACTAGATACATCTAAATAGAAAGTAGAAATTAAATTAAGTACTTAGTTACGAAATATTTTTGGAGATGATAGAATATTAGCAGATAATTTTCTTAAAGGATTTAAGTCTGAAATATTTCGTAGAACAATTATATAGATTGGAAATAGTGTTGATAGTAGTAGGATTATATATGATGTAGATACTCTGAATAGAGCTATTATGCATTATCAATCCCAACTACATAGTACACTATATTCTTATCTAAAAAAACACGATCTTCTGCCAGAAGGAAAAAGAGTAGCTAGTTTATATAATGATGATGGAGATATTAATCCGGATTATTCAAAAAATTTAAATGCTTTTTAGAAATTTTTAGATTCTCAAGAGAATTTATAGAAATTAGTAACTAATGAAACATATTCTGGAAATAAGGAATTACTTGATGCTATTCATGCTTTTCTTACTTTAGAATATTTTGACCAATTAATGTTAAAATCTGTTGGAAAATATTTATATGTAAATACTAAATAGACTCAACCTATTATGGAGGACGAAAGAGGTAGAATTAAATATAAATATTCTATTAATAGAAAAAATGTTAATATGGCTAGTGGATGGTAGAATGAAATAAGAGATGGAATAGATGAAATTGGATCTTTTTCATAGCTAATCATAGAACAAATTCCATTAATAGATACAGATTATACTCTTGATAAAACTTCTACAATTACAGCATTTCTTAAATTAAAATATGCTATTAGTTAGTTAGGGGATACTAGTAAATCGTCTAATAGATTAAGAATTAGAGCTGCTTATAAAAATTTAAATAAGAATACAATAGGTGCTTGGAAAGAAATATTGTCTATTTTAAATAATGCAAAATCTGATGGTAATCTTAAAAAAGAATTAATTAGAGTAAGTTTTGATAACGGTAGAGAAAAAGTTGGATTAACTGATAATGATTTTGCTATATTTGATTCTGTTTATGAATATTTCTTTAATGGAACTAATGGGGTATATAATATAGAAAGAGCTAATGAATTTTCAGGAGGACGTTCTAATTATGGAATAACTGAAAGTTTATTTGCTACAATCAATTCTACAACTCAAGCTAATTATTTAGAATTACGCATTGTAGATGGAAGAGATACAATAAAATATAAAGAGAAATGGAATAGTAGAGATAAAATGTTCCAATTAAGAAAAGCAATAAATGATTCTGTATTTAGAAAAACTGATGAACATTTCCTAGATGGATTTAGTATAGAAACTACAGGTGCTATTTTATTTGGAGATTTTAGAATTGAAATTTCAAAACGTCCATCACTTGGAATATTTAGCTCTACTAATGATTATAATAAATTAGAAATATTTAAAGATGGAAAATCTATAAATATAACTGATTATTTTAAAAGAGAATTAGAAGAAATTTATTCAGAAGAAGGAAGAAAGAATATTTTAAATGATGAAAAATTTGCAGAGTTTAGAAACTTCTTATCCAATATTGATAGTAAATTAGGAACTAAATTTTTATCAGAAAGTGGATTACAATAGTTAAGAATATATAATCAAATTTGGAAAGAAGGAAATTCTTTACATTACTTATTCATAACAGCTGCTCGTGTTGCTGCTGCATACGAAGTAAATAATAAATTTAAAACTCAAAGAGAAAATAATTCTGAATTAACAAGTTTTGATATATTAAAATATTTAAAAGAATCTAATCCTACTCCTTACATTGGATTAAAATTTATTGATATTAAAGATAAAAATCTATTATTTAAGTATGCAGGTGGAATATACATTTCTGGTATACCAAATACATCTGATGTATTAGATACTATATCTGATGCAGAAGCTATATTTTAGGGCGATAATACTAAATCTGTAACTAGAAATCTAGAAAATAATAATATTCCTAATGTATCAGTTAATTTTACTGATATTGTATAGGAATTTTATGATCAAGGAGAATTTGATGATACATCAATTCCTACTACGAAACTCTTATTTTCAGGAAGTAGGGCATATTCTATTGTTGATACTGTAATTGATACAGATGTTGAAACCAGAAATGGAAATAAATCTGTTGATTAGTTTACAACTTCGGAACTACTTTATCATTCTTTAGTTAATAAATTTATATATGGAATGCGAGATACAGGAATGTTTATATCACAACCTGTAACATATTCTGATAAAAAGAAATTTTTAAATTTTGTAGTAAATTGGAAAGAAATTAAACAATATTCTGAATTTGGAAATGTATATCAAATTCCTGAACAAACTCATATTGATTTAATACTTGACACACAAGGTGCTTATTATAAATCTTTATTTACTAAAATTGCAAATGATTATAGAGCGATATTTGATATAGATAATAATGATGATTAGCAAGTATTTTTAATTGCTAATTAGAAAATGAAAGAATTATCTTAGAAATACGGAAAGAATGCAAAAAATGAATTCATAAAACTTGCTGAATCTAATAATATTAAAGTATTTGAAGATTTACATTACAGGAATTTATCTAAAAGTCTTATTTCTCCAAATGAAACTCTTTATCATTATGCTACTTATTTATATAATCCTGATAACTTAATTAAATTTTTAAATGAATAGAAAATATCTTATGTAAATCAATTACTTAATAATTATGTAGTTATAAGTTATGATTCTGCTGTTAATAATGCTCTAAACCAAGCTATTGAAGGAACGACAATTAAAGCCAGCGATTGGGTTTAGGATGACTTATTAATATTAGCTAAAGTAGATGGAAGAAATATAGTTGTAGGAGAATAGATTCCACCTGGTTCTAATATAGAATTAAATCCTATTCTTAATACTTATTTTTATTTACATAATGTAATTAATAATAATATTAAATTAGGTATTAGTGGACATGAATTACATCATAAAATAAAATCTATTGGAAAAGTATTAAAAAGTACTGGAATTCCAGCTACAACTTATTTGGATATAGAATAGTCTATTAATGATGATTATAATAGTATTATAGGAACAGAATCTTAGGATGACATTGATGCTACTTTAAGTGATATAAAAAATAAAAGAGATGCTTTGAATAAAGCTTATTATACTCTTATATCTCTAGCATAGAATGCTCAATTTAAAAGAACTGTACCAATTCCTGGTACTATTAGACCTTTCTCTCAAGGAACTTTAAAAGGAATTGCTTCTACTTATGATTGTGCTGTTGTGGAAGATTTAAAAGCCTTAACTCATGATTTTCTTGGAAATAAAGGATTTGAAAGTGATGATTCAGATGTTGATGCTCATGATGGATCTGCCTGGATTGATCCTTTTACTTCAATATTAGAAAACTATAGTCTTGAAGATTCCGAAGGAGGAGAAGTTAAGAAACCTCTTTGGGATATTGATGAACCACAATATGGTGTAAGAAGACTTGTAAAATATGCATCTAATACTATTACCAATAGAATAATGTTATAGTCATTAAATTCTAGAATTAATATGTATAATATATTCAAGAAAATGACTAATTGTAAAAAGTTTGGTGATATAGATTTAATTGATGATTGGTTTATTACAGGAGGATATAAAAATAACTCATTTGCTACAAATATTATTAATAAAGAAAATCCTTTATTTTACGGGCATAATGGAAAACATTATCAAATATTAAATTTTGGAAAAGAAATTGATGCAAATGGAAAGAAAGTATATTATACTGTAGAAGATGAGGTTGATGATAATGGAGAAACTCTTGGAGGAAATTCATATAAAGTATATCATTATTTTAGTGATGAAAATTCTGATCATTTTAGAATAAGAGAGGGTTAGGAAATTCCAGAAAATTCACATACTATTAACTCCTTATTTGAATTACATTCTGCTATGGGAGGAATTGAAAGTATGTCTATACGTGATAATAGGTTAATAGAATCTGAAGCTTCTAATAGAGCTGTTGCTCATTTTATGATATATGTTTCTAGACCAACCGAAAAATATAATGAGTTAAAAGGAACTAATCATTATACTAAAGGTGCTGATATAACTCAAGAATATTTTGAATAGCCGTTAAAAACTAGATTAATTAATTGTTTAATTAATCAAAGTGCTATTAAAAATGGAGCTTCAAATATTAATTCTGTTAATTCATTAACTGATGATTCTGAATTATTATATGATACGTATAGCACATTAAAGTATGGTATTCAACAAGATTCTGATCATACAGCAGATGAAGGAAAAGTAACTGAAATGTCTCAGGTTATTTCTGCTCTAGATGCTAATGGATTATATCATGATGAAGTCTTAGAAGTATATAGAGTTTTAGGTTAGCAAGCTTTAAAAGCAGCATAGGTTGAAGAAGAAGCTATTCATCTCAATTATGATAAATTATATGAAGTTGTAGGAAAAACTCTTGTAAATAACATTCAAAGAGATGAAAGAGGTCTAACTAGAGCTTTATTATATCAAATTCGTAAAAATTTTGGATTAAGTAGTAATCATAATCTTGATAAAATAAAAATTCCTTTTAGTGATCCTTCTATTTATGGAAAAATAATGTAGACAATGGGTTCTATATTAAATAAAAAATCTATTAAACGTAAGTATCCAGGAATGGGATAGGTTATGGTTCCATCCTTTGGTATATATTAGATTTGGGAAATAGATGGAAAGAAATATTAGTATAAAGATTTATTAAAGCGAGCTATTGAATATAATGAAAATTTAGGAGAGCAAGGTATTATTGATACAGGAGATCCTATTAAATTTAATAAACAAATAGTTGATCAATATTTAGATGTAGTTTCTCCTAATAAAACTTTATATAATAATGGTCTTTCACAAAATTTAGAATCTGTAAGTTTATTATTTGCACGAAATCCGGAATTAGCTGATATAGGAACTCAACAAGAATATGCAGAGTATTTAAGTTAGATTTTCCCAGATAGTGTGGATAAATCTATATATTGGCATGGTTCAGATTCAGATTTTTCTAAAGGATTTGAATCTGCTGTTAGAGGAGAAGGTTCTGGTGCTCCTGAAACTAAAAAAAGAAATGATTTTTATTTAGCAAGACAAGCTTGGAGTGTATTACAATATGTAAGTGGTATAAATAGAGACTCTGTTGATAAGAATGGATTTAGACATTGGAATAAACTTTGGTGGGAACTAAAAGAAATAATGTCTAATGGTCGTAGAGAGAATAACGAATGGAAAAATTTAGTTATTGGTCCAGAAACTGTTAGACAAGCTATTCCAAATAAAAAAGGAATATTCGATAGAGACAAAGGCGGAGAAAGTGGTAAATGGCTTAAAGAAAGAAAAGCAGACTACGGATATGAAGATAAGTCTGATCAAGAATTCTTTGAAGAAATTTTAGGTATTCAGTGGGGAGTAGATACATTTAATACTTGGACAAAAAGAAATGAAGAAATTTTTAAGTCTTTATAGTAGACAGCAAATGGACTTTATCCAGTATTAATAAATACTACAAATCCGATAAGAGAATCTGGATAGAATACTTACTATGAAGAAGAACGAGGTCTTATGACTTAGGCTGATAAAGAGAATAATGATGCTATTCTTGGAGCTAATACCGATAATGAATTTGGTTCTGATATCGCAGTCGTATTAAATTCTTCCGATTAGAATGTTTATTTCTTGGGAAATGAAGCTGATTTAGAAAATTTCAGAAAATGGAAGGAAAATAGAAAATCTATAACAATGGATTATCCTGATATAGATCCAACTAATATAATTGATGTAACTTATATTGATAAAGACAATAAAATACAGAAGGTATCAATTAGATTAGATTCTATTTCTGATTATTATGATTTTAAAGAAGACTTCATGTCATTCTTAAGAGAGTCTCCAAAATATAAGTTGGATATAGTTTCTTTAGTAAGTATAGAAAAAAATAATAAAGTTCCTAGAGATTTAGCTCCTACTAGAATACATTTTACTTATGAATA
>AUXO012864875.1_pt1 | contig 19111 bp, 17 predicted proteins | sample 768731 | NCBI WGS metagenome assembly AUXO01 (sample SAMN02715735, study PRJNA202380) | gut metagenome | biome: sheep rumen | host: Ovis aries | place: New Zealand: Palmerston North
GATAAACTGCGGCTCGGTGCTTCTGAAAGCTTCACATTCCGCGGAATGGCTATCTGATAGACCTGACGGACAAAATTTTGACGAACCTCCTTGGATACCTCCACACTCAATTTGGTACGAATATCAAACATCGTCAGTAAAATACCTTCAATACGTAACGCCGGATTGTACGTTTTCTGGACAAGTCGGATCGTTAATAAAAGCTGTGTGACACCTTCCAGGGCATAATATTCACATTGAACAGGAATTAGTACACTATCTGCTGCCGTCAGCGCATTGGTTGTCAACAAGCCCAAGGAAGGCGGACAGTCTATAATGATAAAATCGTATTCCTCCTGCACCTTTGCCAGCTGATTTTTCAATAAAGCTTCTTTTCCGGGATCAATCTTATCCATGACCAGTTCGGCTCCAGCCAAACTCATATTAGATGGAAGAATATCCATCTTCGGCTGTTCCTTGTGAACGATTGCTTTACGGATATCTGCTTCTTCCATCATGACTGTATAGGAATTCTCCTGATAGATTTCTCCCAAATTCAACAATCCGTGCGTAGCATTAGCCTGTGGATCGAGATCCACCAATAAAACACTTTTTCCTTGATATGTTAATCCACTGGATAAATTAATGGCTGTGGTCGTCTTTCCGACCCCGCCTTTTTGATTAGCAATTGCGATAATCTTTCCCATATATCTATTCTCCTAACGGTTTCTTTTTGATCTGACCATATACGCGCGGGTATTTCCGTGGTGTTTTTTCTTTCTTTTTAAAATAAAAACTGACATGCTTGGCTCCGTCGATCAGAAAGCTCTTTTCATGGTCCATTTCTGTTTTTAAGATATGCAGAGCTTCTTTGGCATCATCCAGCTCTTTGTATCCGTTTTTTCCTTTTAAAGCTACAAAAAAGCCTTTTTCTTTGACAAACGGAATACACAGTTCCAACAAAATAGTCAAACGGGCCACAGCTCTGGATGTCACAACATCATAACATTCCCTGTGTGTTTTTCCATAGTCTTCCGCTCTTTCATTGATAATTTCAAAGGAACCATTCGTTTGTTCTTTGACTACCTGTAAAAACCGACATCGTTTTGACAACGGTTCAACCAGGGTTACTTGTACGTTGGGAAATACAATACTGACCGGAATGCCGGGAAAACCGGCACCGGTACCTATATCGCATAAGGTGTTCATCGACATATCGGAAAAAGGAAGAATCGAATCGAGAAAATGTTTTTCCCATATTTCCTCTTCCTGATCGATCGATGTCAAATTCATTTTCTGGTTCCATTCCTGTAAAAGATGCATATACGTTTCCAATTGCTGCATCTGATGTTCGTTAATATCTATATCGTGCTTTTGACAACATTGTAAAAAATCTTCTTTTTTCATACTCAGAATTATACCACACCTTTTCCTTCTCTCCTCATTAACATATACTTTATTTTGACAACATTTATGTCAAATTAAAAACGCATCCGGAGATGCGTTGATTTTATCCTTCTTCGTTTAATAAATGTGCTTTTTCAAAGAAGTAGAACAGCAAAGACAAGAGCATCGCAGTAATGCTTGCTAATACCATTCCGGATAAAGATGTAGTGCCTAACGTAATCGTTACACCACTTAATCCAACCACAAAGACTACGGAGGTCAAAATCAGGTTCACACTTTTTGCGTAATCCACTTTCTGGTCAACCAGAATACGTAATCCACTTGTTCCGATCATACCGTATAACAGGAAGCTGATACCTCCAATGACAGGATTCGGTATCGTCTGGATCAGTGCAGCCAGTGGGCCAATAAAGGAACACACAATGGAAATGATTGCCGCACCGGCAATAACCTGTACACTATATACACCGGTAATTGCCATAACACCGATGTTCTCTCCGTAGGTTGTCGTCGGAACTGAACCAATCAGTCCGGATAACATGGAAGAAAAGTTATCCGCAAACATAGAACGATGAAGACCTGGATCTTCAATCAGATTTCGTCCAACGACTTCTCCGGTAACGATTTGATGACCAATGTGTTCACTGGCAATAACCAGTAATACCGGCAGTATCATCAAAATAGCATGTATATCAAATTTAGGAAGCTGGAAATGCGGAATCGAAATGAAAGATGCTTCCATGACCGGAGTAAAATCCACGATACCGCAGACAACGGCCGCAAGATATCCACAGACAACGGCTATCAAGATTGGAATGACGCTCCAGAACTTCTTGAAACAAACGCTTCCAATGATCGCAACCCCCAAAGTCACACCGAATACGATCACATTCTTCGGATCAATTGCAGCATCCAGCAGTCCTGCTGTATTTGCAGCAGAAGAAGATAATTCCAATCCGATCAGGGCAACAACAGGGCCCATTGCTGCAGGTGGTAAAACGACATCGATCCATTTTGTTCCGAACTTATGGATAATCATCGCCAGTAAACAACCACAGAAACCGACAACAACGAAGCCGCCGCATGCATATTCATAGCCAAATTGCGCGATAACCGCATTCGCTGGCGCAATAAACGCAAAGCTGCTTCCCAGGTAAGCCGGAGCCTTTCCTTTGGTGATGAAAATGAACAATAGTGTACCTATACCGTTCATCAGTAAAACGATAGCCGGATTGATTCCAAACAAGAACGGAACCAAAACGGATGCGCCGAACATCGCAAACATATGCTGAATACTCAAAGGTATCAACATGTTTACAGGTACTTTTTCGTCGACTTGAATAATACGTTTTGCCATATTTCTCCCTCTTTTTCAAAATTACTCTATGTAGTTATAACATATTTTTTTATTTTGTGACATGAATTCTTTAAAAAATTATATTTCCTTCATTAATCAACATCATCTTTCTTTTTGTAAAAAAAAGCCTTTTTTATTCTATAATTTGTTTCGGATATCTTCGCATTCTTTCCTATCCCTTCCAAATCATGGTAAAATGTAGACGAAGAAATCTAATTCAAAGACAAATAAATAACAATATATCTTCTTGAGATTGCCTTTTTTATGTGTCCTTTGTTTTCTATGAAAAAACAGCACGTTAAAGTTCATGAGTAAGACAACAATCTTTATGATCGAGATCTTGACCAAACCATCTTTGCGACACAAAAAAGCCACTTTCAAAGAAGCCTTTGATGACGGCTTAATAGAGGAGATCCGAATAAATACCGAAAAGGTAGTTCATGATACCGGACGTAAAAGATCAATATACGATTTCTGAAATTGGAGGCTAATACTATGCATCAAATTGAACAAATTTTGCAAACATCCATTGACGACGAAGAATACGAACTAAAAACTTTACCCTATCGACAGACTATGACCTATTATCGTTGTGCATTACGAGAAATAGAGACAAAGTTTCGGGTATTGGATGAACAGTTTTCCATGTACTACGATCGGAATCCGATTGAAATTATCGAATCCCGTATCAAATCTCAGGCCAGCGTTTTGAGAAAATTGAAAAGACGTGGGATCCCTACCACCATCGAAGCGATGGAATCTAACTTATTTGATATCGCCGGTATTCGTATTATTTCTTCCTTTCAGGATGATATCTATATGCTGGCCGATCTTTTGCTGCAACAAGACGATGTCCGTCTGATCCAAAGAAAGGATTACATCAAACATCCGAAACCGAACGGATATCGAAGCCTGCATCTGATTGTAGAATTACCAATCTTTTTAGCTAATGAAAAAAAATGGGTAAAGGTCGAAGTGCAATTTCGAACCCTCGCGATGGATCTTTGGGCCAGCCTGGAACATAAATTGCGTTATAAAAAAGATCTCCCACAGGAACGACTGGATGAAATCAGCCATGATTTGCTGGAATGTGCCTTGATCTGTGCCAGTCTGGATAAAAAAATGGGAGAACTGCGAAAAAGCGAAAAACGAAATCCTATCGTCCATCCATAAATCAAAAAAGGGTGATTTTAAAAATCACCCTTTCATCATTTCATCAATTAGTTCTACAACACGATCCGTATTCTTTCCGTCATTATGGATAATATATGTCTCTTGAAAAGCCCTTTCCTTTTCATAGTCATATGTATCCAAGCTCTGTATCGCCTGAACCAGTTCCGTTTCGTTGGTACAAATGGGTCCCGGATACTCTTCTTTTGATATATTGACGCCGATTTCCTGTTCATAGGTTCCATAATCCGGAATATATCCTATCTGCGGTTTTCCTAACAACGAATAATCCAGCAAAATGGATGAAAAGTCAGATACCATACAGTCACTGACCTGCATCAGAACATATAGATCCTCCTTATTGGCATTGATCGCCTGACAATCCTGTATTTGCAGATCGTCCAATAATGGATGAAATTTATACAAAATCAACCAATCCGGAAGCATCTGCTCAACCTTTTTTATATCGAAGGAGATTCGTTGAAATCCATCGATGATATTTCCTCGGAAGGTCGGTGCATACAGACAAATCTTTTTCCCTCTTGCCTGGGGATATTTTCGATAAAAAGCTTCTGTATCGGCTGTCATCAATGTATCAATACGTGGCAGTCCCGTTACATACACCTGCTGTTCTTTTACCCCAAAAGCACGAGCGTAGACCGGTTTCCATGCTGGTGCGCTGCAGATGACGGCATCATAGTTACGAATTGGGTATCGTCTGTGAATATCATTGCCGAATTTTTTAATAGCACCGGCAGCATGCCAAATTTGCAGAACCTTCGTATTTTCCGGTTTCTTATGACTGATTACATAATTGTTATCATTGATAATCACCAGCCTGGATCTTTTCAGATCCACCCATTGTTTCAAACAGTTCAAAAAATACAGAAAGTCACCTTTTAAATTCTTTTCAAACCGAATTAAATTATAAAACACATGATATCCTTTTCCTTTGAGCTTCTGATCAATCAGTGCAAAATCTGAAGAAAGATGATCTTGTGTCAGTGAGACAAAGGTGATCCGCTTTGGATCCTGTCGAACCCAGAAGGTACACAGATCCACAACGGCTAAAGCGATATTCAAAATGATCTTGCTCAATCCCATTTTATTTTCCTGCCTTATACAGAATATCTACCACTCTCTGTGAGGCTTTTCCATCATCCAGATTATTGAATGTTTTTCGGAATTGATCCAGCTTCTCATAGTCGTAATCGCCTTGCTTGACTGCTTTCAGCAATTCCTCTTCTGTTGTATAGATCTTTCCCGGAAGATCTTTGTAGATATCCAGATAGAATCCTCTTAGATCATTGGCATATTCCTCAATATCATACATATAGAAATACATCGGTCGTTTTAATATCGCATAATCGAAAAATACACTGGAATAATCGGTAATCAGGATATCGCTGATGATATAAAGATCGTTGATATCTTCATCAGCCGGTATGGAATACAGAAAACCATTTAAGCTTTCATCATTTTCAAACCGATTGATAATCAAATAATGCGGCTTGAATAAAACAACCGTATCCTCCGGCAGGAGCTCTTTCCAAAGATGGAAGTCCGCTTTCAATTCAAAAGTATATCCGGCTGCTACATAAGAGTTATCCCGCCATGTCGGTGCATACAAAATCACCTTCTTATCCAGAGGGATCCCCAACCGTTTTTTGATGGCATTCATATCCTCTTGTGTAGCATTGGCAATTTTATCATTGCGAGGATACCCGGTTTCAATTAGACGTTTTGTATCGATTCCGAAAGCAGATGGAAATACCCTGGTACAAAAAGCGTTTGGTGAAATCATATAATTATATCGTTTCACATCTACATCATAGGATTGACACATCGCATCATACGAAATCCCGGAACGATAAAATGTTGTATCCTCTGACACATCAATGTCATGAGCCAGTCGTTTTAACGGAGTTCCATGCCAGGTCTGCAAATAAATTTGCGATGGTTTTTTAAAGATATACAAAGGCATTTTACAGTTGATGATCCAATACTTGGCTTTTGACATGTAGTAGAAATACGGAATACTGAAATATTCTTTGATTTCCGCTTTTGGAATCTGTAATTGTTTTTTCTTATGATTCTTTATAAACCATATAAAACGATATCCTTCAAAACGTGGATCCTGTAAAATTTTCTCATAGATAGCCCGTGGATTATCTGAATACCCTCTTCCATGAAAAGAGATAAAAATCATTGTTTTATCATCCACCGGTATATGTCGATAAACCATTTTATAACCTTGGCGAATCATTTTCCCGGCTATTTTTTTACCGACTCTTAAAATCTTAATGTTCACTTTTATCCCTTCTTTTTACCAAACAATACCTCTTCTGCTACATTTTCACTGGCATGTCCGTCATCATAGCAGCAGAAACGATCATAGAACGCATCATAACGTTCCTTGTATTGCTCATTCACCTGATCAATGTTCTCAATGGCTTGCACAACCTCTTCACTTGTATACAATAAAGGTCCCGGAATTTCCGTTTCCATGTCGATATAGAAACCACGAAGCTGATTCTTATATTTATCGATATCATACGTATAGAAAAGAATCGGTCGTCTCAAGTTTGCGTAGTCAAAGAAGACACTGGAGTAATCCGTGATACAAATATCACTGATCAGATACAATTCACTGATATCATCATATGTACATACATTGAATACGAAATCCTCCATGCCGCTAACATCGATATGCTCTGCCACATAATGGTGTGTACGCAATAAAACAACGTATTCATCCGATAATCTTTCTTTCAACAAGTTCAGATCCAATGCCAGCGTAAACGAGTATTTTCCTTTTTCTATAATTTCATCATCTCTCCATGTCGGTGCATACAAAATGGTTTTCTTATCCTTTGGTATATTCAACTTGGTACGGATCGAATCAGCCAGCGCTTCCTTATGTTCATCGTAAAGAATATCATTGCGCGGATATCCATATTCCAGCATTTTTCCATCATACATGAAACAGCGGCGGAATGTTTCCGTAGAAAACGGATTAGCACTGACCAGATAGTCCCAGTCTTTTCTCTGTTTATAGAACTGTTCTTTATACTTCGGTGAAGCACTTGTAACTTCCTCCTGATCAAATACCAGTCTTTTTAACGGTGTTCCATGCCACGTTTCCAGGAATACTTGTTCTTCTCGTTTTCTGTACCATAGCGGTGGCCGTACATTAAATACCAGATATTTTGCCGTTGCCAGGTAATATGCATATTGGAAGGAAAAGCGTTTGATCTTTTTAGCACCAAACGGAACTTCTGCATCGTCGTTAATTGCCCATACACAAGTAAATTCCGGATAGTTTTTAGCAATGTATTCATAAATGTATTTAGGACTGTCCGAATAATTTTTAGCCATGAAGCTTTCAAACAAAATAACCTTTGGATTTACATCCATTTTCAGATACCGGTGATAGTATGCCAGCTTGTACGCTGTATTCTTGTTTTTCACCATGCTCTTGAATTTTTTCTTTCCCAAGATCCATCGTGTCTGCCTTTGAACCTTATTGAGATCTGAAGCCAATAAGGCCTCAACCAGTTTTTTATTTTTCCGATTCAAAGAATCGATAACAGACGGCTCACAATTTTCGATTACCGGCCGGATCCTTTCAAAATATTGTGTTCTCCATACATCATCCTGGGAACGACGAATGGCCTTTGTCATATTTTTTGTATAATACTGAATGATCTTCTGATCAAGATAAAAACGAACAAGACTAGATGGTTCTACCAGTGTTCTTGTATACTCAACCGCCTGACAGCGCTCTTCAAAGCGATTATCATTCTCTTCCTGGCGTAATGCCGGATAATTGATCGGGTCGTTGTGTTTTCTCTTTACATAAATGGCTTCCTCTGCTCTATAAGCAGTCGTTACTGAATCCAGGAAAGGAATCAAACATGTAATATCGCTGTAGTAGCGGAACGATTCATGGAACGGATAGTTTTTGATTTTATCTGTCCGATACAAATTTCCCAATACGGTAACGTTTCGCAATCCTTTTTTTCTGGCAAGCAACCAATATACTGCCAAAGCCTGGTTCCAATTTGTATCCGATGGTAAATTCTGTTTATAATTAGAGATCCTCTCCTGTTTACGTAGTTCCCTTTCTTCTTCCAGATCCGGATCAATCTGTTTCTTTGCTTTCTTATCCAAAAAATTCAGTTTGTTGTTCCACGTATTCTCCACTTTTCCGTAGATAATATCCTGACCTGCTATCTTAGCTGCCAACAAAGACAATGTATCATCCAGAACATAATCATCTTCATCCAAAAAATAAATATATTCCCCCCGGGCTTCCTTCACACCGACGTTCCGGCAAGCAGCAACACCTGCATTCGGACTTTGGATCACACGTACCTGTGGATATGCTTCCAGCAAGGAAGAAATATCTTCACTCTCCGGATCCAGTACAAGAATGGTTTCAAAATCCTGAAATGTACTTTGTTCTAAGGAATCCAGACATTCCTTCAAATAGTTTTTATACTTGTAAAACGGAATTACTACACTGATCTTGTTCATGTTTGCATCCTCTCCTAGAAAAATCTTTTCTTTTTCGGTTCGATAAGCCGCTTCTCAAACTTCTCATCCAAAAACTTCTTCTTTTGTTTTTTGGTCATCGAATCCATAAATTCCACATATTCGGCATAATCGTCGCAGACTTTGTTAATCTCACCCATTTCGACAAGCTCTCCACCTTCTATCCACAATCCGGTTTTACAGAATTCCCGAACTTGGGGTAATGAATGGGAAATAAAGAAAATTGTCTTTCCTTCTTCGTCTCGCAGTTTTTCCATACGCTTCAGACACTTCTTGGCAAAGCCTTTATCACCGACCGACAAGGCTTCGTCAACAATAAAGATATCCGGATTTAACGCTAGTGAAATGGAAAAGCCCAGTCGTGATTTCATACCGCTGGAATACTTCTTTACAGGCTGGTACAAGAAATCACCCAGCTCGGCAAAATCGATGACTGCATCCGTAATTTCCTGGATCCTTTTCTTTCTTAATCCCATCAAAGCGCCTTTGACATTGATATTTTCCAAACCTGTCAGCTGAGGATTCAATCCGGTATTGATAGCAACCAGCGTCTGTTCCCCGTTGATTTTCATCGTACCTGAATTAATATCTGATATCCCCGCCAGCAACAAAGATAAGGTAGACTTGCCGGAACCGTTAGTTCCCAAAATACCAACAACATCCCCTCTTTCAATTTTAAAGGAAACATTCTTTAACGCATAGAATTCCTTTTTTCCTGTCTTATATTGATTGTTTTTATTGCGTAATGTATAAATTTTGGAAATGTTCTCCACTTCCACCGCATATTGTTTTTCAGCCATACACACCTCTAAATCATATCGATAAATTTCTTCTTGAATTTATACATCAGAATACATCCGATCACAAAGATCCCACCGACCAGACACCAGAAATACAATGTAATTGCCGGATGATTCAACGGGGTCCGCTGATAAAAAATAGCTTCCCGGTATCCCTGGATTACATAATATACCGGATTGGCTTTTACCAGTTTATTTAAAATACTGTGAAATGGTACATGACTCTTAAAGTGACAGTTCCAAAGAATCGGAGAAAAATACATGAGCATTCGCATGATTGACGCGATAAACTTCCTGACATCTCTCCACAACATGGTCAGTACAGATAAAACCAATGTGATAGATTCTCCCAGCATAAACGCACAGAACATATAGTAGATGATCCATAACCAGTAAACATTCGGATAATAACCACACAGAAACAGTGTTACAAAGGTAATGATCAACATGGTAAAATGGTTGAACAATTCCTTTAAACAAATGGTTGCCGGTAATACCGAGACCGGAAACTTCATCTTTGTGATGACATTTGTCTTGGAAAAGACAGCACTGCATCCATCGGTAATACATGGTCTTATATACCACCAGCAAGCAAAACCAACAACCAGCCAGGGAAGATATGAAACCGTAATGCCTCGATACTCAACAGCATTTCTTCCCCAGGCAATACCAAAGACCAGCCAATAAGTGAAGACTTGTATTGCCGGAGAAGCAAAGTTCCAGAAGATTCCTAGTTTTGAATCTCGCATATCTGCCAGCAGTTCATATTTTGCGATACTGTATATCCGGTATAAGTTTGTGAAATTTTCTTTTATTACATAACTGACACTTTTAAACATAGAGGTCCACTCCCTTTTCTGTATCTAGTTTAACAAGAAAGGCAAAAAAAATCTGCTATTGAAGCAGATTTTTATTCGCATTCCGTCTCCTTTCCATGTTTATTGTACAAATTGAATGTGAATAAAACATGAATCAGATCTATTAATTATCTTCTTCGTCCAGAATATCTTTCTCATCCGACTCAGAATCTTCATTGTCTTCATCATCTTCATCTACTGCTATTGAATCTGTATCCATCACACTTTCTGAATACGTATGACGTGTTTTAAGATCCCAATAATTTTTTGGTAGATTTACAAAATGACCGTCCAATGATAAATCGGTATAAAATTGTGCGATATTATCATCCATCTGACTTTCTGTATAATTCATTTCTTTGCTGACTAATTTCCATAATTCCAAAAATGGCATACTTCCATCTTGTTGTTTCAAAATAGTATATGCATGTTCGATCATTGATTTTTTCATATTCATAAAACTCCTTAAATACGATTACATAGATTCAACGGCTGTTACTCCAATTAAATCTAAAGCGTTTGCTAATACGATTTGAGTCGCTTTTACCAAAGCCAGACGCTGCGAACTTAATTCCAGATTTTCCTTGTTGATAACTTTACAACTGTTATAGAAACTATGGAATTTTGTAGCCAGATCCTGGATATAATGGCATACCTTATGAACTTGACGGGTACGGGCACTTTCAATAATTACTTTGTTAAATTCCTGCAGAGATTTCATTAGTTCGATCTCTTTGTCATCCACCAGTAATTCATAAGAATCTGCCACAGGAATATCCTGGGCCTGTTTTTCAATGGAACACATACGTGCATGTGCATATTGAGCATAGTATACAGGATTATCATTTGTTTTCTTTTTAGCCAATTCCACATCAAAATCAAGATGGGAATCTAAAGCTCTGGAAACAAAGAAATAACGCGCTGCATCGACACCTACACTTTGGCACAATTCATGAATGGTCGTTGCATTCCCTAATCTTTTGGACATCTTCATCTCTTCACCATTTGAGACCAGACGTACCATTTGAATTATATCTACATGCAGCTTTTCTGCATCTTTGCCTAAAGCTGTCATACTAGCCTTTAACCGGGTAATATATCCGTGATGATCGGCTCCGAAGAAATTTACAATTTCATCAAAACCTCTTTCATATTTTTGTTTATGGTTGGCAATATCAGGAACAAGGTATGTATAAGAACCATCCTGTTTGCGCAATACACGATCCTTGTCGTCACCTAATTCCGTTGTTTTAAACCATAGTGCACCATCTTCTTCATATAGATAGCCTTGTTCTTTCATGATCTGCAGAGCTTGTTCTACAGCTCCGGAATCCCTTAATTTCTGTTCGCTCGTCCATACATCAAAATGAACACGGAATTCATCTAAATCGTGTTTGATCTTATTCAATTCAAATTCAATTCCCTTTTCGCGAAAGAATTGAAGATTCTTTTCATTTGGTTCCAGATAAACCTGTGGATAGTTTCTGGCAAGAGCATATCCTTCCTCTTTGATATCCTGTCCCAGATATCCATCCTGACCAATTTCTGTTTCAATGCCATGGGCCTGACGATAACGCGCATTTAATGATAAAGCCAGATTGGTAATCTGATTTCCAGCATCATTGACATAGTATTCCCTGGTTACATCATATCCAGCTTTTTTCATAATACGGGCACAACTATCTCCCCAGGCGGCTCCACGTGCATGACCAAGATGCAGAGATCCGGTTGGATTTGCACTTACATATTCTAAATCAACTCGTATGCCGTTTGGCTTTTGTTGACCATATTGGTCCTTATTTTCTAAAATTTCCGAAATAACTTTTGTAAAACGATTTTTAGACAATGTGAAATTTAAAAAACCGGGACCGGCAATCTCGACCTTCTCGATCATAGAATCCATTCGCATGGCATCAATTACAGCTTGTGCTATGACACGAGGATTTTGTCTCAACTGGCGCGTCAACTGCATAGCCACATTGCTGGAATAATCTCCATGATTTTTGTTCTTGGGAGTTTCAATCACAATGGATGAAGGTTCCAAAGAAATATCAAATGCTTTTTGCACAGCCTCTTTCAATACTTCTTTTAATTCCATTTCTATTGACATAAATGACCTCCTTCTATTTCCATGGAAAAATGAAACAACTGAGAATGGCTTCCCTGTCTGATTTCATATTTAATTTCCACATAATCCTTTTCTATTTTATATAAAAATAAACAGCACTCCAATGGTATATGCCCAAATTCAGTCTCAATACGACCTCTTGTTACGGTATTTTCTTTCAATGTAATCAATACCTGGACAGAAGATCGTGATTGTACGACAAGGCCTTTTTCATAAAGCTTCCATAGAAAAGTAAAAGGGTCGCTTTTTACGGTTATTTGCATGCTGTTTTTATTGTAAAATACTTCTGCGGATTCATCACAATATTGTTTATTTTCAATACGATCCCACAGTCGAATTGTATGAATCATAGCGCAAGCTATAATATCATACATTTAAAGATTTTCAATCCTTTTTAATCTTTTTTTCGTTTCCAATAATAAATTCTTTGTTCTGTATGACTCTCCATACGTAATAAAGCTTTAACAATTTCACTGCATTCCGATAATGGTTTTAAATTCTGATGACTATCTCGTATCCAAATGATTGCATTTTTTTCATCATATGGAAAATACGTCTTGTTACTGGAAATATCTTCATAATAGAAATAAGCTTCGGAACGATTTTGTTCTTTTAAGTATTTTTTAATTGTATTGATCTGATGCTCATCTGGATTGATGGTCCATTCAAACAAATGACGATCCACAATCGCTTTGGCAAAAAGCTGTAATATTTCATCTTCGCTTTTCATCGCATCCTGAAAACCAACCATCATACGATAATCATCCAGTTCCAAAAATTGTTCATTGGTCAAATGGCTTGAAAACGATTCAAAAACAGATACAGGATATCGATCTTTTACTTCTGTATATCGTTTGAAAAACGAATTGATCAGTAATTCATAAGATTTTGCATCTGGATGCAGATAAACCTGCCAGTACATATGATAACGTGCCATGATGTAATCTTCAACCGAATGCATGCCGCTTTCCTTCATGCATAATAAAGAATCCTTTACTCGCATGGTACGAAGGATCCTTTCCAGATCAAAGGTTCCATAGCTTGTACCCGTCTCATAAGCATCCCTGAGCAGATAATCCATCCGGTCTGCGTCCAACTGCGAACTGATCATTTGATTAAGCATGGTTTTCGGATGTCGGTGTTCAATGATACAAGCAATCTGTTGCGGTAATTCTTTGTTTTCCTTGATCAAAGCCTGATGGATTTCTGTATTTTTATCCAAAATTAACTGAACAGTCCTCTTTTCATGGCTTATATCCTGAATACTTTCAAAAAAGTGTGAATATGGACCATGTCCTAGATCATGCAGTAAACCTGCACACATCACCTGGATCTTTTCCGATTCCGTCAATGCCTGATTGATATCATCATTTTCATACACCATACGCCGACAGATTTCATAAACACCTAAACTATGAGCGAACCGGGAATGCTCCGCTGTATGGTATACTTGAAATACACCACCTAATTGATGGATCCGATGCAGTCTTTGGAATTCCCGGGCATTTAAACAATCCCATATTACTTGATACTGTACATGAATATATCCGTGGATGGGATCTCTTAATACTTTGGTTTCATCCGTTCGATTAAACATGGCCATTTCTCCTTTAACGCTTCCACTAATGGATGGTCCGAATCAAAAAAATCATAATCGTAAATATGTTCCGGAGTGGTCCACACATATTGAGAATGAGCATTCATTACAATCGGTTTCTGTCTGGATGTACATGTATAACACGTTAAGTGGATCTCATCCTCCTGGTAATCGATGTTGGAGGCCAGAAAGGCAATATTTTCTATATCGATCCCACATTCTTCCTTCCATTCCCGAATCAATGCTTCTTCCTTTGTTTCACAAGATTCGACCTTACCTCCGGGAAATTCAAATTTTCCATTGGAAACAGCCGATTTTCTTTGAGCGATCATTAATTTTCCATCTATGATCAGCACGCCACAAACTACCTCAATCATCGATTTTCTCTTCCTTAATGATTTCAAATAAAAGCTGTGCATTTTGTTTTGAAACTTGTTTTTGAATATCAAGAACGCGAACTTCCAGGATCCGATAACCAAATTGGATACGGATCGTATCTCCTATGTTGATTTCCGTACTCGGTTTGGCTGTTCTTCCATTGACCTCAATCCGTCCTTGTAAAGCCAGTTCCTTTGCTGCTTCCCTTCGTTTTAAAATTCGTGCTGTTTTTAAATATTTATCAAGTCGCATAGATTTCTCCGTTATTTTGAATTTCATGAATGATTTTCATTAGTAAATCATACCTGTTCGCCGATTTCAATATTTTTATCTCTATTTGCCCTTTTGTCATTCTTAATTGTATTTTTCTGGAAATATCATTAATCGTTTCAAACAGTTTGACCCCATTACAATGATATGTCCAATCTTTTGTCATCTTCAATACCAGGAAATGTTCATCTTCTTCGATGGTATCCACTCCTGGTGTATTGGCAAACAGATCAATTCTTCTTCGTTCCAATAATTGTGTGACCGGCTTGGGGATTTGACCATATAAATCACGAATTTTCTTTTCTTGTTCTTTTAATTGTTCAAGAGATTGCACTTTTTTTATTTCTTGATATAAGAGCAGAATGTCTCCATCGTTATCTGAGAACGTACGAGGAACATAGCCATTTAACGAAATGTTTGCACTTTTTTGTTCAATCGGCTCTGTTGTTTTTTCTCCCTTTTGTCTTTGAATAGCGCCTGCCAGCATCTCCAGATAAAGATCAAGACCAACTTGATCGATAAAACCCGCTTGTTGGGGTCCCAGTAGATCTCCGGCTCCACGAATCGTCAGATCTCTCATCGCTATTTTATAGCCCGATCCTAATTGCGTAAATTCTTTAATAGATTTCAATCGTTTGGAAGCCTGTTCGGTTATCTGATGATTTTTATCGATCATCAGATAACAATACGCAATTCGGTTTCTTCGGCCGACCCGTCCACGGATCTGATACAGCTGGCTCAGTCCAAAGTGATCAGCTTGTTCAATAATAATCGTATTGGCATTGGCTATATCCAGTCCCGTTTCAATAATAGTGGTACAAACCAGTATCTGATAGACTCCTTGTGCATAATCCAGCATTGTCTGTTCAATTTCTGCTTTGGTCATTCTTCCATGTGCCACTGCCACCTGTACATCTGGAAAAAGATCTTGGATCTTATTTGCTACTGAATAAATATTAGAGATATTATTGTATAAATAAAATACTTGTCCATCTCGGGACAATTCCCTTTGAATGATTTCCTTGATAATTCCTTCACGCTTTTCCATCACATACGTCTGGATCGGCTGTCTTTGTGCCGGTGCTGTTTTCAATTGAGAAATTGTTCGTACGCCAATCAAAGACATTTGTAATGTCCGTGGGATCGGCGTTGCGCTTAAAGAAAGCACATCGATGGATTTTTTCATCTCTTTGATTTTTTCTTTGTGTGTAACACCAAAGCGTTGTTCCTCATCAATGATCAAAAAACCAAGATCCTTATATACAAAGGTCGCATTTAATAATTTATGAGTTCCAATAATGATATCGATCTGTCCGTTTTTCAGATCTTCCTTTATCTTTTTTATTTCTTTGGAAGATACAAATCGATTGACCAAGGCACAACGAACTCCAAACGGCTCCATTCTCTGTACCACCGTTTGATAGTGCTGCATGGATAGAATGGTCGTAGGACATAGAAAAGCCACCTGCTTTCCGGCTAAAACGACTTTAAAAGCGCAACGCAGTGCCACCTCGGTCTTTCCAAATCCAACATCTCCGCACAGCAGATGATCCATCGGCTTTGGCTTTTCCATTTCTTCTTTGATTTCTCTGACAGCTTCTATCTGATCTAATGTTGAATCATATTCAAAAGCATCTTCAAATTCTCTTTGAAGAGCATCATCTTTTGGATATGCATAACCAATATTTTCATTCCGTAAAGCATACAATTCTACAAGACGCTGTGCAATTTCTTCAACTCGTTTGCTGACTCTTTCTTTTGTTTTTTTCCATTGATCTGTACCTAATTTACTTAATTGGATCCCTACTCCTTCTTTAGAAACATATTTTCTGACCAACTGAAATTGCGATAATGGGACAAACAAATCATCCCCGCCGGCATAGATCACATGTAAATAATCGAGTGTCTGATCGTTTTGATGACGAGTCACAATACCCATATACTGTCCGATTCCATATTGTTCATGAACAACATAATCATGTACATTTAATTCCAGTACAGATTCCAGTACTTGTCCTTGTTTAAAGGTTTTTTTAAATCGTTTTCGTTCAACTTTTTTAGTAAATAGTTCTTTTTCTGTATATATACCTGTGTCTTGAAAACTAAATCCCTCATAAAAACAAGGATCGATTATCTTATATGAAAAGGAACAATCGGTTAAATAGGGCACAAGTTGATGAACAGATTCTTTTTCCAAAGAAAAGTAAACTTGTGAGAAAGGGATAGCCTGTAATTGTTGAGCCAGTGGATATACAGCTCTTTCAATCGGATAGATTCCAGAAGTAACTGGATGCTCAAAATCAAGAAATTCGTGAATATGCATCCCTTGCTCTGCCATTTTCTGCAGATCGTGTAATAAAATATATTTTGGCAGACAGCGTAGTTCTTTAACCATCTCCTGCATAAACGCAATCGTATCTGTATTCAAATCTCTGGCTGCTCGCTGAATTTCTTCAATACTGCTGAAAATAACTTGTCCTTGCACATAATCCAGTAAAGAAGAACAAGTTGTATATGGATAATACCAGTATAAAAAAGCATCGCCGTTATAATTCTTTAACGCCAGCATATCATTTTCAACATGCTCCGTTAGTATTTCATTTTCATAATCAGAATGTTTTTTTATTTCAATCTGTAGTTTTTCCTGCACATTTTTTTCAATTTCTTCAATTTGTGATTCACTAAACAATAAATCCGTAGCTGGTCCGATCATACAATGATCGATGGTTCGGATGGTTCGTTGTGTATTTTCATCAAACATGCGAATGGATTCAATTTCTGTATCAAAGAATTCAATACGGATGGGATTTTCATATTGTAAAGTGAAAACGTCAATGATTCCTCCTCGACTGGCAAATGTACAAGGACGATCTACATAATTGACTTTGACATAACCCGCCTGTACAAGGTGTTTTTTAAGCGTATCCATGTCCATTTCCATATCGGTTTCCAACTGGATACATCTTTTTCGGAAAACATCTACATGAGGTAAAAAACGTAAAAAGGCAGCTGTATTACAGATAATGATCTTTTCCTGTGGTTCCATCAAACACTTTGTCAATGTAGATATCATTTCTTGTTTATCTTCCGGACTGGAAGCAATAGCCTGTACACGCAAACTTTCTTCCACCACAAAAAGCAGCACATTATCTAAAAGAGGAGCTAGTCTTTTATAACATTGCTGCGCTTGATATTTATTTTTTTTAACTAGAATTCTTGTCTTGTGATCTTGTTGAAATGCACTGGCTATCAAAAGGGCTTCTTCCATATCGAACAAATTGCCGACACGATTGGAAGCTTTTATGATTTCTTTTGTCACTTCATTTTCTTTGAATAAAGACAATAAGGATTCTTTCAAGAACATCACCTTTATTTCTTTTTATTATATACATTCATCACTTTGGAAAAGTCTGTATGAATTGATTCGAAGGCAGCATGAGCAGCCAGATCAATTGCAGATTGCAGATCTTCCTTTTCTTCTTCTTTAAATGCCTGCAGGACCCAGTCAATAATCGGTATTTGCGCATCGCGACCGATTCCCACTCGTATCCGATTAAAATCTGTAGTAAAAATACAGGATATGATGCTTTTCATTCCTTTATGACCACCGGCACTTCCTTGTTGGCGTAAACGTATCCTTCCTACCGGAAGGTCAATATCATCATATATCACCAAGATATTATCCGGACTCTCTTTATAAAAATCCAGACACTGTCGAAGTGCAAAACCACTGTTATTCATATATGTTACAGGTTTTAAAAGAATAACATCTTCTCCTTTTATTTTTCCCTTTGCAAAATGAGCCGAGAATTTTTCCTGTGTAAATTCGAATTGGCACAATTCAGCCAGCCGATCCATGACCATATAACCGGCATTATGCCTTGTTCTTTGATATTTAACACCCGGATTCCCCAATCCAATAATAATCTTCATACTATACTCGCTAAAAAAAGTAACGAGGGATCTCGTTACTCAATTTCCTTTCCTGGCGTATACAAAATATTGATATGTCGACGATCGCCTTCGCCTTCTGAATGCGTAGAGATATCTTTCATTTTGGCTAACGCATTGTGAACAGCCTTTCTTTCATCCGCTGTCATCGGATCCAGACTGGCATCAATCTTTGTTCTTTGTACATCACGAGCCACTCGGACTGCCATACGACATAATTTTTCATAACGTTCCTGTTTATATCCATTCACGTCGATCAACAGACCAACCCTTCTCTTAAATTGCGCACTGACAGCTACTTTTACCAGACGGTTAAACGCTTGAAGAGAACGTCCGCTTTTTCCAATCAAGACTGCATTGTTGGAAGTATCAACAGAAATACGATAGAATCCATTATCATTTTCGATCATGACACGACCATCCAGTTCGGCATTATCAAAATAATTCTGAATATAGCTTTCTATAAATGCTTCCACATCTTTTTCACAATAAGCTTCAATTTCAACTTGTTTACCGATTCCCAAAAAACCACTTTTTTCATCAATAACAGTATAATGAATATCTTCTTTGTTTACTTGTTTGGCTGCTGCAGCTTGTGCTAATGCATCATCTACAGTTTTTCCGATAAATGTATCAAATTTCATAGATGGCCTCCTAGTT
>AUXO013695207.1_pt1 | contig 19102 bp, 13 predicted proteins | sample 768731 | NCBI WGS metagenome assembly AUXO01 (sample SAMN02715735, study PRJNA202380) | gut metagenome | biome: sheep rumen | host: Ovis aries | place: New Zealand: Palmerston North
TGACCTCCTGCTTTACTATTTTCATAATTAACTGCTTCTTTAGGATCATAGTTAAATGGTGCTTCAGTTACCTCATGTTCAGCATTACCTATTCCATCAACCATGTCTTGTGTTTTATACTGACTTCCTGCTTTACCTTGCTCGTATGCTACAGCATTCTTTGATTCATAATCATAAGGTTTTTCAACTCTGTTCCAAGTAGTAGGATCGTCAATCATTGCTTGTGTTTTACCTTTTGTGCCTGCATTTGTATAACCAGGTTCAGATAATTTAGGTGCATTTTTAAATTGCCCAGTATTATTATCTATATAAGGATTTTGTACAAAGTCTGATTTACTACCAAATATATCTCTTAATCCATTATTAAGTTGATTACCAAAATTAGTTACATTATTATTAATCCAGTTTCCTAAATCAAAATTTTTAATAGCGCTTATATCATTTTTGAAATTATATGCAGTATATGTTTTCGATTTATGTAAATCGGTTCGTGCACCTGTATATGGATCATAATAATAAGGCGCGGTAGTTCTTTCATGAACACCATTTTTTAGCATTTCAAGTTTATCTTTATAATATGCTGAATTGATTCCATAGTCTCCATATAAATTTCCTTGTGGAGCATTCATGTTATGAGATGAACCTAAAAGACCTAACGCAAAATTAACACCAAGAGATGTAAGCATATTTTTAGATTCTCCAACACCATTCATAATAGACTCAGTTGCATCAATTGCTTCTTTATAAGATTTTGGAGAATCTATTATACCAAGTATTGTGCCACCTTGCATTGAATTATTTAATGTTTCAGATAATGTTTCATATCTTTTCATTTGTTTTGCTTTCCATTCTGATGATTGTTTGTTTACCCAACCATTCCATTTACCATCCGCACTTTGAAAATTTGAATATTGATTAAAATAAAAACCATCTGAACCAAACATCATTGCATAAAATTCATTCATTGTGTGTTCAGTTGCTTCAGTATAAGTTATTTTAATTGTATTCTTACCTAATTGAAATGGTGATTCATTAGTAATATCATTAGGTATTTGTGATCCTAAAGTTTCAATATCAAATTCGCATCCATATAATGATATTACTTTCATTGACATTAAATCAGCAAAATTATTTGTTGTTCCATTTGTTACAGACATACTTTTATAATTTACCTTTTTATTGCCACCTTTATTTATTTCTAGTTTATTAGCTAAAGGTATACTATCAGTATTAATTCCTAAAAATTCTTTACTTTCATGTGTCGTAAATGATGTATGCAAATATCTTAATGGAGTTTGAAATAAAATAATAGTCATATTGAATTTACGCAAGTTTTGTGGTATTATTTCTTTATCCATAAAAACATCAAAACATGCATAAGTATAAAGAGACATAATAGTTGAAAGTCTCATATCAATAGCTTCTGGTGCAGTTTCTATTTCTATTGAACGTTCTTTACTAAATTCATCTAAAACAGGAATAGATACTTTATTTAATCCTTTTATACTTTTAAAATACCAAGGAGCATTTAAGTTTATATATGACAATATTGATGCCATTTTATATAATGCATTAATTCTATCCTTTGCTTTAATATTTCTATGTAAATTTCTTACAGTATATAAATATTTAGCCGCACTATTCGTAGCACTAGTTAAAAATGTATCATTTAATAAACCACCAAATAAACCATGATTTGTATCAAAATCAAAAAATATCTTAAAATAAAACCACGCAGGCTCATCAAATATTGATGATAATCCTTTTTGCCATACTGCACGTTCATTAATAAAGTCTGCATATGTCCAATCAGGTAATTTTAATTTGAAAATATCTGAATTTGTATCTTTCTTGATTTTATGGGTTTCATAGTTTTTTATAGATTCAATATTGTCTGTTGTGTCTTTTGTTCTAAAATCTAAGCCATCTGCAGAATCAAATTTTTTTGGATAATTTTCTATTGATCCAGTAAAATTTTTATTTAATTCTTCATTTAATTTTTTATTTTTTTCAGAACTTTGATAACCTAATCCAGAACTAAAGCGATTTGTAATATCTGCTGAATATTGTGAATTAACTCCTTTTATGTTACCATTAGCATCATATTCATATTCTGAATATTGGACTTTACCAGTTATTGCTGAATTTCCGGTTGTATTTAACAATCCATTAACAGCTCCTTTTCTTAATCCTTCTTTAACTGCGCCGCCTAGTTTACTAAGTATTCCCATTTAATTAGAATTATATTTTATTTACAAATGTATTAGATAATATCATGTCGTCACTTATATTTATATTTTCATCTAAATATTTAAAAGGAACTTCATATGTAATATCATTAATTCTTGATTGTATTTTTGCTTTACCATTTACATAATTAATTTCTACTAATTCAGAATCTAATATATTTTCTTTCGATATTTTTAAGTCTGATAATTTACTTTCACTATTACTTTGATTCATATTCCAATATTTTGACAAATTAACAGTAATTTTCTTATAAGGGGATATTTTATTAATAATTCTTGCATGTGAAGGCATCCAATATTCTGAATTTTTGATTTCAATTATTTTATGATATTTTTTATATAAATCACATATTAAATTTTTATATAATTTAACAATATTCTGTGATTCATAATTTATATATTGCTTTATAATATTTTCTAAATTGACAATATCAACTGTATTTATTGGATTATCATTATTAACAACCAAAAGCCACTTTCCATTTTCATCATATCCAATACGAACATTATTTGAAAAATCATATAAAATAATATAATTATTTCCTTCTGAACATATTAAATCAAAATCGTCATCAACATCTGTTATAATTGTATTTTCATTTATTTTTATAATATCGCCAACATTTAATGTTGTTAAATATATATTGTATAAAATTTTATCAATAATAATTGATTTAATATATTCATATTGTGTTTTATGTGATATAGCAGTTTGCTCAATATTATTTCTATATATTCCATATCCAACTGGTATAGCAATATAATAATTTGCAAATGAATTCCATGATTCATTTTCATAATCATAGTAATGTTTAACAATTGGAGTATACTCAGTTTCATTAATAATATTCCAATTATTACTATTTGTATCTATATGGCTATCTTGTGAAGGCAATTCAGTTCCAATATAATAGTACATATTTTTATCTGAATACTCTTGATTAGAATCATTATCAAATATTACTTTATTAGATACTAATAATTCTCCATTATCATCAGTATATAATGTAAATATTGTTTTATCATTATTTGTTTCACTACCAATACCAGAAATTATATATGCTAATCTAAAATCATGAATATCACTTATTTCTAATATTCCTGTAATAGCTGATTTTATATTATAATTATCATCTCTATAGAAATTTAATAATTTATATTTTACATCATTTAATTTATTAACTGTAATATCATAGAATAACTTAAAAAATGTGGCTCTATCAATTGACAATTCATTTAGCATATTAGTTATGAATGGAGATTCGTTTTCATTTGAAAAAATACTATTATAAATATCTTCAAATACGATATCGTCTTCTTTTAATGCACCAATCTTTGATAGTAATTCATAATATTCATAAATTAATTTTGATGTGACATATTTGTCAACTAATGAATGTATATATTTATCTAATGCAGATTTATATAATTCATTATGAACATTATTATATTTATTACTTAAAAATTCATTTAATGATACTGGACGATTTTCATAAAGCATATCGTCATATCTATTTATAATATTTGAATTAATATTCATTTATAATTATTTATATTTATTATACTGGAGATTCATAAGGTGGATCTTGAGGTAATGTTGATTCTGGACCTATCTGTGGTAAACGAGGATTAGTATGTCTATTCTCATATCCTGATGTCTTACCTTTCTTAATTAAATGTAATATTTGAACAATACGACCAACATTACGTTCATATTCAAATGTCATTCCATCAATATAATATAGTCCAGACAATTTTATATTAGGCATATATGCACCACCATCCATTATAATATCTTCCTGATTAGCTTCTGATGGTAATGAAACATTTGATTCATCTGTAGTTTTACTAGCAACTCCTAGATTATCAACATTTGCAAATGTAGTTTTCTTATTTACTGGGTCATTATCAAATATTTTAATATCTACAAGTGTACCGCGTTGTAATCCTAAATTAATGTTTTTCAATGTAACATGTAAAATTGATTGACGTAACTTTCTAAAATATGCACTTCTTATTACTTTTTGCTTATGTAAATCATATCCACCGCTTAATCCCGTATAAGCATCATCATTAAAATTAAATTTAGGAATAGGTCTATTTTTACCAGTATTATAGTCTTCAATAAAATCACCATCTATTGAGTCTTGCTTTGATTGGACATCTGTAGGATTCAATGTTGAAAGATTAACATCAAAATTTACAGAATATACTTGTTCAAGAGTTCCATGATAAATTGAATTATTGTCAACATCCATATTATAAGATGATATTTCTAAATTAGATGGTGTTCCTGTTAAATTATAATTTGTTAATGTTCTAACAACTGTTATTGGCTTTTGCTCAGTAACATCATTTGATGTTCCATGTATACCTATAGTCGCATTAATTGTCAAATCAGCAGGTGAAATATCTTCATTAAATATCCAAGGCACATTAACCATTACAATATATCCATAAAGATCAACCCAAGCGTCAAATATGTTTTCTTCGTCAGTTCCGCAATGCACCAATTGTTGTTCTATATATTGATCATATCTTTGTGTAAATATATTACGAATAACATGATCCGGTATTTCTTTACATTTTTTTGTTGCAGCAAATCCCAACCCAGTTAATTCAGCAATACGATGAAGCATTTCCCATGTATTTGCATTTATATGGCCACCTTGGCCACAATTTGGTTGTGCTGTACATACTTGTGGCATCCATATATGTCTTGTATTTATTTGTCTAAATTCTTTAACATAATATGTTCCATAATATGTTACTCTTGTTGGATCTGCTTCATTAATATTCATGTCATATGTTCTAAAATTCAATAAAAACTTTCTATACACATTATCAACTGTTGCAATCATACATACACGAATTATACTAGACATCTGTGTTGTGTTAATTTTTTGCTCATTTTGATGTCGATCTTTAATAATAAGTGTAATTTTAGGTAAAAATGCGCTATAATCAATAGACATATTTATTATGTCATTATTTTCAATATTACGATTATTAACAGCAATTAATGGATATTCTATACCATCAACACGTGTCATTTCATATTCATTATTTGCAGACATTTCACCATTTTCAAAATTTACTTTATTTTGATTTGGAAATAATCTTACAATTCCTTCAACAGTTATTGAAGGATCATGACATACTTTTGGATCTGTTCTATTTTTTTCACCACCTCCACTTGGAGTACTAGTAGATGAAGATATCGATGAATTACTTTCAGTCGTTTTACCGTTTCCTATAGAATCATCTGATTGTCTACTATTTATAACTTGCGATATGTCTCCCATATATATTAATAAAATACTAAACCTAAAGATTTATCAATAATGAAATTAGATTCTCCAATTGTTTGTTCATTAGGAGATCTATCTTCGTTTTTTTGCTTTTGTTTATTGTATTTATCTATTTTTTGAATCGTTTCTTTTTTTGGATCTTCAATTAAACCAGGATCTTCCTTTCCTTTATATAAGCATTCATTAAGATATTCAACATTAGGAACTACTATAATATCATCTTCATTTATTTCAAATGGATTAGATATTCCATTGATCTTACATATAATATCTGCATATTTATCATCTCCATATAATGCTAATGATATTAAATCAGGTCTTGCTACATAATATTTATTTACAATTAATGGCATTACTGACCCATATACAGTTTCATCATATGTTTTACTCATTAAATCAATATATTGATCATTATCTTTATGAATTATTTGTTTATGTTCTAAAAGTTTATAATTTAGCATTATAATATTTATTATATTGTATAATTAAAAATAATTTAAGATTATTAATATTATGAAATTTAAATAAAAAAGATGCATACTAGTATGCATCTTTGATTAATAATATTTGTATTATCTTTATACTGGTTTCATACCAGTCTTTCCATAATCATCTACAGTAGTCGAATCAGCTGCGCCTACGATAATACTTACATTAGTACGTTTTGTTTCTGACAGTTGTCTAAATACTTTATATTGCACGCCATCTGCACACGTTACAGTTGATACATCATATATATCAGTTATGTCTTCACCGTTTGATATACGATTTAAACCAAATTTAGCAGGAACAGCTAATATCCAATGAATCTTAGTAGAATTTTCTAAATCACCAGTGTCTATACGCATTGGTGTTCCTGGTATTGCATGCCAGCCATCACCTTTGCCAGGCACAGTAGAGCTATCAATAGGGCCAGCTCCTCCATACCAATAATAAGATGATTCACTAGTGTCTCCACCTTGTTCGTCAATGTTCCAATTATATTTGCCTAAATAATAATCTTCTGTACTCATCCATGTATCATATCCAGTACTGCCACTTGGTACTGTTAATACACCGCCTGTCTTTACATCTTGGAATGTGCTATTGTATATTGTAGGCGCTGTTGTAGCTAATGAAGATATTGTTGTTAAACTACTACAACCAATGAAAGCATTATGACCAATTGATGTAACACCATTACCTATTATTACATTTGTAAGCCCTGTACAAGCATTGAAAGCATTTCCACCAATGTTTATAACACTATTAGGAATGGTTACACTGGTCAAACCAGTACAATCGCCAAAAGCAACATCACCAATGTTTATAACACTATCAGGTATAGTTACATTCGTTAAACCACTACAATCAATGAAAGCATTATCACCAATACTTGTAACACTATCAGGTATATCTATACTTGTTAAACTAGTACATCTAGAAAAAGCATTAGAACCAATACGTGTAACATTATCAGGTATAATTGTTGTTTTGCAACCTTGAACTAATATATTTGTTTCTGTTTCAATTATTGCGTTACAATTATTACGTGAATCATATACTGTATTATCTGATGCAACAATTATACTTGCTAAGTTAGTACAATTATTAAAAATAAAAGTACCAATATTTGTAACGGTTTTAGATATCGTTACATTTGTTAATTCTGTACAACCAGAAAATGCATTATCACCTATACTTCTACACGTTATACCTATATTAGCTTTAACTGTTGTTGTCAAATATGGATTTACCATTGATTGTTGCAATTCATAAATTCCGTATCCTCCAAGTTCAACTGTACTTCCATCTTTTAAAATTAATTGGCATAATCCATTATAAGTAACTTGTGTAGTATCAATAACTGTAATTGTAACACTTGGCGAATATCCAGGCTCTAAATCTTTAATTCTTATTTGATAAACACCTGCTTGTGTTGGTGTAAAATTTATTCTACCTGTTATTTCTCCATTATTATCCAAGTGTAATGTTGTTCCTAAACCATTATCTAATGTAACATATCCTGGATTTGTACTTGTTTGTGTTAATGATACATTTTGCGTAGCAGATGTCATACCTGATTTAGAAGCCGTAATTGTTGCATTATATTCTTTACTACTTGGTTCCCATGTTACATTTATTATTACACTTTCTCCCAAATTAATTTGTGATTTATTAACGCTAAGTCTCCATGTAGGTTCAACACCTGTTATTAAACCAGATTTTAAAAAATATGTTGTGGTCTTACCTATTGTTGGATTTACAATAATAGCAGCAGAATTTGAACTCCATGTTACATCATCAACATTTGCTGTTAATGTTTGATTATCAGTATCGACATTTATTATAATATTATCTGGGAATACTACATCTTCTAAATATGCAAGTTTTTCATCAAATAATTTTAAATGAGCATCAATTGCTTCAAATAATACTTCCCATGTAGTAATTGATGAATTATCCCATCGTTTATTACCACCTAGTTTTGTTAAGTCAACACCAAAACTATCAATATTACCTAATTTAACTAAATCAATATATGTAACAATACCTGAAGTATCACCTTCTCTTAATATTGGAAATGGCGTACATGAATGTTCACCACTATGTTGAGGCTTATTATATGTCATATATAATTTATATATTATTTATTTATCTACTAATTGTCCGTTTTCCCATGTTTTACCTTGGTCAGATGCTAGTTTTTGACCAATTGATTCTATTCTATTTTTTATTGTTGTGAATTGATTATGTATAGAAAAAATTAATTGATAAAATTGTTTATCAAAATTATTATTAGAATCACTTGAGCTAAATCCAAAATTAATGAATTTTCCGATATTGATAAGATCTATATACATTATTTCTAATGTATTATTTATATTCTTTTTTTCAATTTCAGATAATAATGGTTTTTTTACATATACATATTTATCTTGAGGATTCGCATCTTTACCTTTTATATAGTTAAAATTTTCCATATATTATCATTAATTTTTTTGTATTTTTCCATAGAATTTACCTTTATATGTATCAAAACTTTTAAATATTGCACAATTTATATTCTTAAGATTCTTATCAGATAATCTTATAAATCTAGTATCCCAGACACCAATATTTGAATTATTGCCAAAATAATTATATGTTTTTGTATTTCCATTGATTGTATATCCATCCCATCTAGGAAATATATTATTTACTTCTGTTGCTGGTATAACAACATAAAAATGTTTTGTTAAATCTTCAACTAAAGTTGTTGTCTCCCAATCATATAAAACATCTATATCTGAAAGTGATTGTAATAAATTAGTATCAAATGATTCACTAGTTGGATCTTCATATCCAACATAATACATACCAATTACTGTAGAATTAACATTTATCTTAAATGAATATTTTAAGTTATTGTTATAAAAATTATTATGTTCATTTCCCCATACAACTGATACTGTAATATTTGATGAAATATTTTCATTTACTGGAGCAGGTTTAATAGTTAACTCAAAATTATTTGTAGATCCTACTTCAATATATACTTCTTTATTATTACCATTAACTGTTACTGCATTTATGTTTGAAGATTCAACTTTAATATAAAGTTTTCTATTATTATTTGATAACGGCTGACTAAATGCCTCTCCATTATTTGGATATATAAATACATCATATACATCAGTAACATTTGTTGTTAAATCATTAAATGTTTTATTAGTTATACTTGTATTTGATGTTCTATTTCTAACATCTATGCTTGTTGGATTTAATCTTAATACTAAATTTAATGGATCCGATGTCTTATCAGTATCATACTTTGAAATAATTGTATATACTCTATTTTTATCCGCATTTAAAGGAATTTCAGTATCATATAAAATTTTAAACAAATAACTTCTTGTTGACCATAATGGTGGTTTATTGTTTTGATCTCTTTCTGCTTCTCCTTCATATTGAAGATATTGCATATTTAATTTATTAGATTCACATTGTATATCAATTAATTCTGATATTTTAGTTACATCATAATTTTCATCATTTTCATCAGCAGTAAATTTAATTTTTAATATAAATGTATTATCTATTGAATTAATTACAGTATTATTTGATATTGCACCAGTATATGCATCTGTATAACTTAATTCAACAAATGATATAGATTCTAATTTATTAGTATCGACAATACTAAGATATCCCTTTTCATAATCAAAAAATAATTTTACTATATGATTTCCTACATTTAATGTGCTATTATTTGGGTCAATGCCAATAAATCTATTTAATCGTTGTCCACCATACCAAATATTTTTTATATGATTACCCCATGATGCTGGCCAGTTATCAGGCAAATTTTCATTTTTTGTAAAAAATACTGCAAACCCATAATTTTTTATAAGATCAACACTAGAGGTTTCATTTATATTATTAACAAATATTATCTTTTCATAATCAGATATGTAATCAGATATTATATTATTACTTGGCATTATATTAAACTGTCATATTTATATATTTAATAATAATTAATATTTATAATTATTCTTTTACTATTCCGTTCTCTTGTGATTTATTTAATCTATCTATTAAATCTCCTTTATTATCATTCATCCAATATATATTGTTAAATTCTTCATCATTAAGTAATTCACTTGTATTATTTTCTATGAAATTATTATTTAATTCTTCTTCAGTTAATTTTTCAATACTTAAATTCGTTTTACCATCATATACGATTTCCAAATTAATTTTCACATTATTTTCTATTGGGTGGTCACTTTCAAATTTATATATATCATAATTTGTGCAAAAATAAATATTATTACTTATTTTTGATTTTGGACACCGCATCAACACATCAGATTTAATTTTTTTCACTAATCCAGTTAAATTAAATTTAACATTGTTCTTAATTAAATTAAATTTTCGTAATGCAAAATTTATTGGTATAGCAATTTGTACATCAGTTGTATTTGAATTATCAATATATATGTCGATAGATGTTGTATAAGTTTCATCTATCATATTTAAAGGTAAAATTTGATCATCATTAAAATTATTTAACAATATGTCTTTCTTAAAATTATAAAAAATATAATATTGAGGTTTAATATTCAATTTTATACCAAGAGATAATTTATGATTTTTAATTGCATTTCCTGATGATATCAAATGAATTTTTTCATTAGTGCCAATATATGTACGATTTAATAATCCAGGATAATATTTATAATTTGCTGTTGGTGTTTCTTTAACATATAAATATACATCTTTTATTACATTATCTTTTTCTTCATCAATAATTAATTCATTTAATGAATCATCAAGTTGTTTGTAATAAACCCACTTATGTAAATTATATTGAGAGTCTACATTATCTGAAATTATAATTTTATTATCTACATCTGTATCATATTTTATTATAATACCTTCATTTTCATCATAATTGAAATCTTTGTGATGAAAATCATGTAATACTTCTAAATAACTTACACCACCACTATCATTATCTTTACCAATTATTTCAATTATTATATTAGATACATTTCCACCAAATGGAAATACACAAGTATTATTTAAAGATTTATAAGGATACATATTATTGTCATATATTGTAACAATAACTTCATCAATACTTAAATCATCATATTGAGCTTCTTCTCCATATAATATAATATCTCTTGTTCTTATTTTCTTTGTCGCATCTCCATCAAAATTAATTATTGTGTTTTCTATTGGTCCACCATTGATTTCCACATATTTTTTAAAGTTATCCCAAATTTTTTCATCTTCTTTAGATCTAGTATCTGCTTCATCACTATCAGCTTTTTTAAGTTTTCTTATTGTATTATCATATGATTTAATGATTCTTTCTCCAGAATTTCTATATTGTATAGTTGTAAATCCATATCCTGATGCTAAAAATTCATCACCAAGATATATATAGTTTCTTTGTTGACCATCACTCATTTTATCTACAATATAATATTCACCATTATTTATAGATTCAGAAATATCTTGCTTAACTAATTCACTTTGTGGTTGCAATACTATCATAGAACCACTATTTGCTAAGAATTTTAAAACAGATGGATATTTTGATACTATACATTTTAGATATTTACCATCAAATTTATTTATATCATTATTTATGCTATTCATTTTATTAATTAATATTTATTAAATTGATTCTATTCCATCTACAAGTGTCTTATAAGATTGTGATGAAGACATTGTCTGACTGTAATCATATTTAGCAGTAATAGTTAAAATATAATGTTCAGGATCTTTAATTAATGAAGATTTAATGTCAAATGCTAATGATTTTGATATTGAAACCTTTGTAGAAGAATCATTTGGCACTAAGAAATATTCAAACAATAATGGAACTGATATAGATTTGCCTACATCTAATGTTCTATATTGTTCTTTACCTTTATTATCGCAAAGTAATTGCGTAGTACTTAATATTTCAGGTATTAAAAATGCACCATTATAATAATTTATTGAAGATTTAGATAAATTCTTAATAAATTCACTAAGTGATATATTATTTGTCAAATATGTTATATTTTTTGCAGCATCAATAGATTTAAAATGCTCATATTTCATAACATAATTATTATTTGAATTATCTATATTAGAATATTTATAAAAGTTTTCAACATTATTATATAAATTATCTGTTGATTCATTATTAGCATTCATGTATATTGGGTTTCCATCACTATCTTTAATAATTAATCCCCAATATGTTGTATCTGCATTAAGATTTTTTCTATCTCTATAAGGCAATAATGCTTGTAAGTTATCTTTATTTAAATATTGAGATAAGTTTCCTTGATATGTAGGCGTAATTCCTTTTAATATATTTGATACATCATATTGTCTTTGTAATGTGCTATCATAGTAAAGTGATTTATTCGTATATGGATTATTTTGTCTAAAATATATCCATTGTCCTAAATATTGTGGAACAATACTTTCTGAAGGTATACTAGATCCAGCAATAAGCATTGGTACACGTTCATAATCACTTATATATGAATTATAATACATGTTTTCGCATTCTATCAAAGGAATATCTGTATTTCCTGGAAACATACTATAAAGTTTAATAGGTACATTTCCAGTGTTTCTAATTATCAAATTCATCTCCTTTTTAATAAATGAATCTGTAACACCATTTACTAATTCATTAATCATTATATTATTTATAGATGAATTTGATAATTTTAATGATGTATTATCCCATTCTAAATATACTTCATAGTTTGAATTTATTTCACTATCTATTGCTGCTTTATATGTAGTAATCTCATTACTCATTTCAATAAGTTTATCTTTAAGTGAAATAAGATTATTTTCTGGTGTATTAAATCCTGAATATATATTTTCAGGCATATGATGGAATATTTGACCATTATCTATAAGTTTACCAGAAATATGTTCCTCATATCCATTATTTATTAATGTCTTAATAAACTGTGCACTAACAACATCTTTATCATTATTATCTAAAACTGTTGATACGTCAGTCGTTTCTGTATATTCATTTGGAAACGCTATTGTTGTTTCATCTGACCAAGGAGTATATAAATTAATAAAAGGTTGTCCTATATTATATTTATATCTTATTCTTATTACAACATCTTCTCCTTGATTAATTGGAATATCAATCTGATTCCATTTAACAACATTTGATGTTGAATTATAATTAGCATATTCAATTGTGAATTTATTAGACGCAGTATCAAATTTTAAGTATCTTTCTCTTTCAATATTATGTAACTTATTCCAATCAGTAAATATGACGTCACTATTACTAATAACTGAAGTTGAATCTTTTGTTGCTGTTTTATATTTATATTCAACATCCATTCCAATAATATCACATTCATATCCAAATTGCTCATGTAAAAATGATACAATTTCTGATTCTATTGATGAATCATTTCTATCACTTACATCAGTAACACCTCTAACTCTATATTTTGAGTCACTTAATCCAAATACATTTGTTTTTGCTTGATTGATATTATCTACAATACTAATTAATTGTTTTTCAAGCGTAAGACGTTCATTATAATAATCTGTTAGTTGGCTACGTAATGAATCTTGAGATATATTTGACTCTTGTGAAAAGTCTGTTGTTGTTAATTGAGTATATATTTGATCAACATTATCTTGAACTGCTTTTAACTGTGAATTGATTTCATTTTTCTGATTATGCAAAGCCAATATGTTCTTTGTAGTATCTTCATCTATTAAATGGGCATTAATTCTAGATACTTTTAGAATAATTTCATTATTACTATATAAAGTGTTTGTAACAAGATGCTTTAATTCATCACTATCAGTCAAACGTTTTAAGTCTCCGTTATTATAATTAGTAATTTGTGGATATGCAACTTTTGATATGCCATCCATTAAATCACCTAAATTTTTACAATATTTTTTATAATATTCAATATATGTAATTTTATTACCATTTTCATCAAGTATAAAATTATTATTAGAATCTTTCATATAGATATTGTTCAAATCTAAATGAATAGCATCAGAATATGTACTACGAATATTATTATATAATGTACTTATAAATATAATTATATTTGGATTCTCTTCTAAAGGTATATCTACATAGTGATAGCTTTTATATGTATCATTATATATCTGTAAATACATTTCTGAATTTTCATTAAATGTCTGTAATCCAATATGTCCAACAAATTCATCTAATTCTACAACATATTCATTATTGTCATCACTATTTTCAGAATTATATATTGTATTTACACGTCTTATCTTATATATTGCATATTCATTTGGGAGACAAATCAAATCTCCTTTCTTTAATTGATATTGAATTGATGAATCATCTTTATCGTAGTAAGTCAACGTGTCTAACGTTAATGTATAATATTGATATTCTTCATTATTTTCATTAAGTTCACCAGGACGATGTACCTTTTCAATCTTAAAAAATGATTTATAATGATCTGATTTTACTGGCAAATCAACAACAGATTCATATTCATCATAGTCTACCCCCTTTTGTTTATTAAATAAAGCAGCTTTAACATCTGAATAAGTCTTTAATAGTTTCAAATATTCAGCATCTGAATTATTATATAAAACAATTTTATTAACAATCATCTGAGAAACATATTCAGGAAGATTATTAATATTTAATCTTATATATGTTTTAGGATTCACCATGTCTTTAAACATATTATTATCTTTAATGTTAAATCCTAATGTATCTTTATTATCAACAATCGGAACAACTGGAGCATTATTTGACTTAACTAATGATAATTTATACATATTAGAAGTCTTTTCAAACCATGCTTCTCCAGACTTAGGAATAGTAAATAAATTAGATATTATATTATCGAGCTGCTCAATTTTGCTTTCAAGATATAAATAAGATGGTATTCTTAGTGTTGTTTTTGTATTGTCTGTGATTGTATTAGTATTAACTAAATCAATTGAAATTTCTGGGGATGATGTTGATAATGATTGATTAATTGCAGTTAGTATATTAACTGCATTACTCATCATTTTTTCTATTTTTATATAATATTCTTTTATTGAATTATTAGTTTTCATATAAATAAAACTTAATTATTATTTTTGTATTTACTTGACCATGTAATATTATCAACATATCCATATAGTTGTTTTTTAAATTCATTTATTTGGTCTTTTACATCTTTGTTTAATTCAAGAAATTTTTTATCTAAATCTGCTATTGTAGCATTAGTTCCTATTTCTTTTATTTGTTTTTCCAAAGATAATATTTTATTTTCTAATGAACTTATATTAATGTTCATTTCATTAAATTTATCTAAGACATCGTTCATTTTTGATAATGTTTCAGCAAACGTATTGAATGATGTCATAATACTATTTTTAGAATCATTTTCCTTTTGATATTTCAATGTGTAAGGAAATGGCTTAAACTGCGAAGCTATTAATAATGACCATGATGGATATGTCTTTAATTGTCCATCTCTTTTTAATTCAATAAATGTATCTTTTGTTTCATCTGCATATATCCACATTCCAAAAGGAACATCACGTATTGATTTTAAGTTATTAATATTAGATTCTAATAATATACATTTATTTCCTGAACTATTAACTTCATCTTCTAATGATACTGAATCTGTATCACTAATATTAGTAATTGTAAATAGAGGAATAATTATATTAAATGATATTGTTTTATATGAATCATTATAAATAGAAGAATCATTGCTATGTGATAGCTCAACATATTCTATATTATTTATACATGTATCATAATTATATGTATCTGTTGAATTATCATATATTGGAGATATTGTTTTATTGTTTTCTGAATCATAATATTCTTCAAACATTTGTTCTCCTTCCCATCCATATAATGTATTAAAATTTTCAACTGTACAAGTTTTAATATTTTCACTTAATTTTGTAGATGTATTAAATATTATTTTTCCTTCATAATATTCATTAGCATTTATGCAACAAATTGTATCTGTATAAGTTCCATTATAATCTTGTTCAGTTATATTTCCAATGTATCTTATTAAGCCTTCTTGCGATTTTGTATTAATTTCATTAGTTTCAACTGTAGAAGGTAAATTTGATTTTAATGTGTATTCACCATTTGATGAAGTACATCCATTTATAATTGCTTCTAATAAATAAGCTAATGGTAATATATAATTTTCTTGGTTTTCATCTCTAGTAATACAATCATCTCTTAATGCTGCTAATTTGTTTTCATAATAAGCAACAAGATATTTAATAAACTTTGGTTTAGTAGAAGCATTTAATCCGTTAATTTTCAAACATAAAAATTTATCTGGAAATAATTTCGTATTTGTACTTAAAAAATTTCCTGTCAATGCTTCAGTATAATTACTAAACGTTATAAATTTACTATCTGGGCCATCTACATAAAATAGATTTGTTTTACGTTTCATTATTTGCTATTGTATTTATATATAAAAATAATCTTAAATAAATAATTAATCATAAAATTGAATTAAAAACATTTGTAAACTATATATAATTTGTAATATTTGAAAATTAACAAATAATATAAACAATTAAATTTTTAAATTATGAATAGAAAAAAGACAGGCGTACGTTACTTGAACGTACAGTACAATGTGAATCCGGGCAAGCGCGTCGTCGCTTGTCATCTGACATTTGGTTTAAATCTTAATCGTCTCCCACATATTGAGATGCTTAAGGATAATGATGAGTTTATCAAACTTGTTGAGAATGAGTTCCGTGTTGAAGATTGGACAATTAATGATGACTATCTTTATGAGCCACATGTCGTAACTGAGGTAGTTGCTTTTGCTGAATGTGCACCTGAGGATGAGTTTGATGCAGAACTTGGTAAGAAGATTGCTTTGACACGTGCACAAGCTGGAGCATTTGATACTGCTGCATATATTTATGAAAAGATTCAGTATTGTTTGCTTAAAGCAATAAACGATATTGGTATAAAGTATGACAATTGCGTTGAATCAATTGACAAATGCAATAATCATGTAGATGAACTTATTGAAAATGCCTATAAAAATTAAATAAAGGTAGGCTTGTATGCCTACCTATTTTTTATATATTATGAATATTATAGTATTTGATTTAGAAACAACAGGTTTAGACAGAACAAAAGATCAAATAATTCAATTTGCAGGATTAAAAATAGATACAGATACAAATAAAATTCTTAATGAGTTAAATCTTTATATTAAACCATTTGGAAGTTATACAATATCAACTGGTGCATATTTTAAACATCATATAACTCATGAATTTTTAGATGATAAACCTTATCTTAAAGATGTCGCAAGTCAAATAATTGAATTTATTGGAGATGATCCTTTGCTTACATATAATGGAAATGGATTTGACATTCCATTTTTAAAATATGAATTAAATAAGTATGGATATGACATTGAATTTACAAAAAGACAATGTTATGATGCATTCTTGGAGGAGAAACGTCGTAATGGAATTAATCTTGAAAATACTTATTTAAGGTATAAAGGAAAGACTATGGAAGATGCAGGATTGATTGCTCATGACGCATTTTCAGATATTAAAGCTACATATGCAATATTTGTTGCACAGCAACGTAAGCAAAAATATGGTCCAGAAAAAATGTATGGAGAAGATAATGCAGTAGCTGATTATGATTTTGATGGTAAATTAGTTCCATGTATGAACATTGGCAAATATAAAAATGTACCATTAGAATATATTAAAGAACATGATCAAAATTATTTACAATGGTGTGTAAGTGATAAATGTAATTTTATGCCTGCATCAAAAAATTTTATTAAACAATTTATTAAATAATTATGTTAGATATTAATGCAAAGATAATGGAAGCAATGAAATCTAAGAATAAGATTGCTTCTGAGACATTTAAGTTAATTAAGGCTAAGATTCTTGAGTTTAAGACACAAAAGAATGCTCCTGAGTATACTGAAGAGGCAGAAATAAAGTTGCTTCAAAAAATGGTAAAAGAACGTGAAGAATCTGCAAAAATTTATAATGAAGCTGGACGTACAGAGCTTGCTGATGCTGAGTTAGCACAAGCAGTTGTTATTAATGATTTACTTCCTAAAGTAGCATCAAAGGAAGATGTTGAACAATATCTTAATGAATATTATCCAAATGGTATTGAAAAGAAATCAATGGGTATAGTTATTAAGGAAGTTAAGTCAGCATTTATTGGTGTAGATGGTGGTATGGTTGCTAATCTTGTAAAAACTAAGTTAGTATGATTAATGATTTAAAAATACATATTAAAGCAATAGCTCAGGTACTTTGTATCTGGGCTATACTTGCATTATCTTATTTTTTAATTTGTTACTATATATGATTAAAAAGAAATTAGCAATTTGGGGTGGAAGTATTAACTCAACACATACATATATGTTAAATCCAGAACTTCGTAAACAATGTGTAGTTGCTGTAAGACAAGGAGACCATTATGAATTTATGGAAGGTCATTTTGAAGTATGGCATAATGGTGGATATTCAATTACAAATAGTATAATGTGTGTTAATACATTAGGTATTCCATTTGATGTTGGACAATTGTATACTGAGCCTGTTACTGAGGTTCATTATGAACACATGGAAATTTGTTTATTTGACCCAAATGATGACAAAGATAAAGAAATATTATCTGAACTTTCTTGGGAACAACATCAAGAATATATGAAAGAATAAATTTAAACATTATTAACACTTATTTAATATTTTGAAATTTTGTAATTTACTATTTTACATTAAATAAATTATAAATATTATGCTAGATAGAGAAGAAATATTATGTAAAGCATACGAAGATTGTATTCGTGAAATGTTTGCAAAAGCACAACCATCTGCAGATTTGGACAATATAATTGAAGAATATAAAGCAGGTAAAATTGATGAAAAGAAAGATGGACCAATATATGATCGTCATTATTTATCTGCTGAAGAATATAAGTATATTCTTGATAAGTATATGAAAGCTTATCGTATTGAATCTGAATGGAAAGA